>WLWD01000891.1_pt1:10000-94603 | contig 94603 bp, 90 predicted proteins | sample 6712731 | NCBI WGS metagenome assembly WLWD01 (sample SAMN12718690, study PRJNA576275) | sponge metagenome | isolation source: marine sponge | host: Mycale hentscheli | place: New Zealand: South Island, Marlborough, Capsize Point | collected 2014-11-01
ACACAAAAAGTTAAAACACCAAACGTTTTACCACCAAGTGCTTTAACATGTACCACCCTTAGGCTTTCACCTGTCATAGTAACTATTTATTTATTTTTGAATCATTGCCACTGATGAAGGCTACAGTCCGTAGCTGAAACGTTTGGTGTTTTAACTTTTTGTGTTTTTTTGGTCAGTGATTCTCTCTAAATATAATATATATATTTTAACAATTCTGTGATACAGCACAGTGGTGTGACGCGAGAATGGAATGTTTGGTGAATGTATAGTGAATGGAGGTGTTCATTAGTTGCTATGGAAACACAACCTTAAGAATAGGGAATACATTATTAAGAAGAGTCTGTCACAGAACTAGAGGTGTGTCCTGTGGGTGCAGTCTGCGAGTGTGGTGGGTGCTCCATCACAATTTTGTTTGACAGAGTATCCATTTTTTTCATTCTCTATCTTTTTAAATAAATAAGTTAACTTCATACATTTTTCATATTGAATCAAAGGTTCTAGTTATTGATGCATTAAAGTTTAGTAGCTTTGATTGACGAACAGAAATTTGATTTTTCAGTGCACAGTGTATTCAAGATGACAGATATGTCTCTTGGAGGTCTTTGAAGAGATGTTCTGAACTGGCCAAAGTGCTACCAAGGGAGGGAAATTTGGGTGGGTCCTTACTCTCTTCACTAGCTTCCACACCAGGCTTTAGAATCTTGGCATCTGACAGGGAGACGAGTTCAGAGATGGCATCAAAAGAAGGTCTGGAGGAAGGGTCAGAGTGCCTAGAAGATACAAAACAAACAATTAATTGTCAACAATTTAGAAGGAGGGCAAAGTATTACAACATCTAATTGATATTTATTCTAATATAAAAAAAAAGAAGGAATACTATTAGCTACATTATTCAATATAGAAGTCCCAAGAGAGACTAAGTTTCATTTAACATAGATGCACAATATACATCAACAACAATACAACTTAAAACAAACAAAAAATAGAAACACTAAATCTTGAGAGGGAGCAACTGATTAAAGTCAGTAATCAAACACGTGAATCCAATTTCATACCAGCACTTGATCATTATGCTGTAGATGGCACGTGGGCATCCTGGAGGTGGAGACAGTCGCACACCAGTACTTATTGAAGTCATGACCTCATCCTTGTTGTTTCCTTCATACGGTTGTCTACCGAGACTCCAGATCTCGAACATGACTATCCCATAACTCCACACGTCACTGGCAGCAGAAAACTTACGGTAATTCAAAGCCTAGAAAATATACAAAAGAATTACAAAAACTCCAATGAACAACAAAACAAGGAGAGATAAATAATTCCTACCAATACGAATGTTTACAATAATATTGATAGTTCAAATTCTTCAAGTCTCGTGTCATATATATATATACTAGTGGTGTGCTTGAGCACAAATGGCAAGCGAGCCTTAAACTACACTATTGTTAAACGATTGATTTTAACAACACTCAAGCTACTAAATTAAAGTCGAGTTTTTAAATTACGTATATACGGTAAAGGTGATTCAATGCCATTGTAACTGCTCCCCGCAACTGTTTGAATTAAACAAAATCAAGTCATGTTATTTAAACTTTTCTTTGTGATATTCTTAATAGTAGTTGTAACGCACAAGAACATACCTATGCAAGACTTACCTTTGTGGTTTGTCTCGTGGACAAGGAATTTTCAAGTAAATACTGTTGCGTAGGGCTTATAACTGTGACAAATAGCATATTAACTTATCACCGCCACTAACTCGAATAGAAATGGAGCTCCCATAAGTTTTTGAGTATTAACTGCACCCGCAAAAGAATTCAAAGCAGTAAACAATTCAATTTCTAAGGTGATACGGGTAATGATCGCTAAACCGGGGATTCTGTTTAGTTAAGTTTGGGACGGGGTCGAACACAGAGCGAACACAAAAGTATGCGAGGGTCAAAGTACAAAATGACATACGTACATCCACACACAAACAAACAAATATCCCAATTTTCAATTGTGTTACCCCTGAGAGTGTCTCGCTTGCTCCGCTCACTCGCCAATAAGTACTTGGATGCATTGGCACAGTTTGATACACACTTGTTTCCACCCAATTTACTATGAGTATAGTTTAATTATTAGTGTAGCTATTATGTAAATTTGTATCACAATCCAACCACTTAAACATCACAAACAGTTTATTGCTCTCTGAATGTGGAATTGAGTTCTGTTGATTATAGACATACCTCTGGAGCAGTCCACCTGACGGGAATTCTGCCTCCTTTTGTTTTATAGTAGTTGTCATCCATCAAATCCCGAGCCATTCCAAAGTCTGCAATCTGTTTAAATGCACTATTCTCATTACACACACACACACACACAAAAAAATGCAAATTTTCTTGCTGCCGCTAGGCGGTCACGCACACCTGGCAGAGCCAGGATGCCTGTGCACTAAGCAGGCACTGTGAGCCGTGCAAGCAAAGCTCCTGGAGCCTGGCTAGGAACTCGCAGGAGAACAGGCCTTTCCTCACAGCAAGTGGTGTCGGCACCCGAAGTCCCACCTGGACCATTGCTGTTTCATGAGAAAAGGCCTTGAATTTGCACCTCAGCAAATGCCAGGTACCCAATCACAGCTGGGTGGACTGGTGGGGCTGGTGGGAGGCAGATGGAAAATCAGATGGAAAAATTGCCTGAGTTGGGCTTGAACTCAGGACTGCGGGCCCTGAGCCCAGGACACAACCACTACACCACACAGCCACCACACACACACACACACACACACACACACACACACACACACACCACCACACACACCACACGCACACACACACGCACACACCACACGCGCACACGCACATGCACACACACGCACACACACACACACTGTGGCATAACTCTACTGGTGTATGCATGATAGAATATTGGTTGCTTAACAAAAAACAAACAACAAAAAAAAAACAACGACAAAAAAACCCAACAAAACAACAATAACAACTACATACATAGCTAATATTTATTCCTTCAGAACAGCACTTTTAGTTTAGTGGTTAAAGCTTGATTTATTAGATTTCAACTGGAATTCTTGTACTATTCTTTTGTGGCTTAGCTATGTAACTTGTTTTTCTTCTCTCTCTCTCACGCTCAAGCACACTTTGTATGAAATTTGTTAGTACATATTTCTAAATGCCTTCCCCACCTTGCAAACACCTTCTTTTGAGACCAGAATGTTTCTGGCAGCCAAGTCTCTGTGGATAAACCCTTTACCAGACAGATGAGTCATTCCTGTGGCAACCTGACGGCAGTAGCTGAGCAGAGTGTGCGGCAACTCAGCATCTACAGTCCCATTCTTAGAACTACGAAACAACAAATATCAGAGGCCATGACAAACTCTGCCTGATTTGTGTGTATGATGCTTACTTGAAAGGGTGAAGGTCTTTCAAGACATGAAGAAGGTCCCCTGAAGACAGCAACTCAAGAATGAGCATTTTCTAAGACAATTTATAGATTATTACTTGTGATAAATTGAGTGCCTTTTTCAATCGTCATTGTTAAATCTATGCTACATAAAGCTAGCTACTATGAAATTAGTTTATAGGAAATTAAAAAAATATGCCCTAAAAGGGACAAAAGAATTAGATAACTTACGGGGTTCGTATCTATGACAACACCGAAGAGTTTGACAACATTGACACTGCTGAACTGGCCCATGATCACTGCCTCTCTCAAAAACTTAACTGAAGCCCCAACTGTGGCATCATCTTTCAGCATTTTAACAGCCACTTCTTTGCAATCTTTCTCATTAGTTGGATTGTCGTTGTCTGCATTCTCAGGCTTTTTGCCTGACTTGTACCAGATTCCTTTAAGAACCTCACCAAACTGGCCCTTACCCAGCTCATCCCCTAGCCTGCAACAGAAAAAAAGAAGTGAAGTCATCAGCATCTATCTAGAGTGATGGGTGCTCGTGTGATGACTTACTTAATAGAGCCACGAGGAATCTTTTTGAGATTGAGTCTATTGCAGTGGTCATACAGTGAAGGCTCGTCGATGGAAGGAGGTTGGAAGTGATTAGGATCTGATTCAAATGGCTCCAAAATTGGAACGCAGTTTTGAGGCTAACAAAAATAGAGCCCATGGTTTTTACATTACCTACTCGACACTGCAATACAAACTTACCTCCCCATAATGATGCTTGATTTTCTATAGACAAAATAAAATATTTTTTTAATGTGAATTGTGTCGTCAGTGAAACGATATATATAGAAAATGTTGTGATAATTAAAATAATGTCATTGGTCAACACCAATAGCAATACAAATAATTATATATCATAAATACTATTTCAAATTTGGAGCAAATAGATTATTAGCTTTTCATAAAACAATAAGGATGAAGCTATTCAAAGTCAAGCTTTTCAAAGTTCCTTGTCAATAAAGCTGTCTCTTGTGCATTAGCTATGAGTAGCAAACATAAGTCTTTCACAAACTGAAGACTCACCCTCAGTTCATTCGTCATTAAAGATGGATTACGTTGAAATTCTGAATCATCAGCAGGATGCTATCAAAATGTGACAAAGCAAGACAATAATATTGACATAATGTTAAAAATTTGCAAAATTATATTTACCTGAGGGAGCATTTCAGTATAGTTGCTGTTATCAGGCTAAATAACAACAACAAACACAAACAATGACTCATCCCAGGTTTCCCAGGTTAGCACAAGATTCAGACAGTATTGTATTTTAAGCGCAGTATATTTTGGTAGTTATAAAACTGTTACCTTCATCTTCACCAAGAATTTGAAAACCAGCAGCAAGAATACAGTAAGAATTGTTACGAATGCAACATTAGTCTAATAATAGTTCATAGTCACCTTAAATCTTGAGTTTTCAAAATCAGAGTTCTCAAATATGTGCATGGATGAACAAATGGTCACTTGGTGCATGTAAAGTATTAAATAAAGGATGCACACCCCAGCTACATCAACTGAGAACAATTGGTATTGTAGAAGACTACATACTAAAAGTGTAAAAAAAAATATTTTTTTTCATCATTGGGGATTACTATTATTGTCAATGAAAATGAAAGGACTAAGAGGGAGATAAGATTATTAACTAAGATTGCAATAAGTTACCTTATTAGGGTCTGATATATTAGTATATGGAGAGTCAGGATCTTCCTGCAACAAAAGAGGTAAAGTATAAGACATAAGTAGAGTTGAAATAATTTGTGGAGAAAAAAAACTAGAGTATTAATAACAGATTGGTAAATCACACTTGATAGCTAAACACTTGCAACCCGCCCAGTCAGCTAAACACTTGCAACCCGCCCAGTCAGCTAAAATGGTCAGCATTTACTAAAGTTGTGACAAACATATGAAGATACACATTTGCATGCATACCTTAAGAGAACTGAAGCTTAGAATGTAAATATAAATGTCATATTTCAATAATGAGCTTTATTTAGATTCACGCCCAATTTATAGACATGACAACTGCTCTTTATTATCTAGCTACATAGCTGTATTTCACCCACAGTATTAGTATGATAAATGCTACATTTAAACAACAACAGTAACAACAACAACAGTAACAATATCATTTCAAACATTTTGTGCACATGCAGCTTTAGTGAAGAACAATATTCATAAGAGAATGAAATAGCAGAAATTTAAACAGAACAAGACAAGTAAGTAGATATTATTACTATGTGTTTAATTTTTAAAAAATTAGTCGAGAAAAAAAAAACAATTACCAGGACAGGCAGCTGGAAGGTCCGTATGACGGCCGGAGACTGCAAATAAAACATTACATGAGATGTCAAATTATCAGTAGACATGAGTAACTTACTGGTAGCATCTCAATGTAGTCCTGCATAGAACATATACCATTCAATAAAAAAACCACTATGATAGCACATCTGATGCATTAGACCAGCTCATACTAGCAATCAAACCAATACCACTTAATACAGAATCATGATACAGGCAGTAACTACCATAGGCCAGTGATAACTCACCTGCATATCCCCACCATGGTATAAGTATAGGTTACACCATTACATTAGGTTGGTATGGGATTTACACAACCAAAGGCCAAAGGCCTGAGGACAGCGTAAGTCTTGAACCAACCAAAAAGGGGAGTGCAATAGAACTTGTACAATATCTCTAAGCGATAGGATATGCATAAAATCTAATTTTTGATTGGACGATAAATTTATTTATTCACCTCCTAGGAGGTGGGTATGACATATATTCACTGCAAATTGAGCACTCTGATTGGACAATTTGAACGTGTGCCATGGTGCAAGTTTAAATAAAATGTAATTAGAATTCTAAAGATATAAGGAGTATTAAAATGTCACAGGTAGTTGGGTTAGTTTTCAAACAAGTGCTTAAATGTCATATGGAACATTCCTGGCTGCCTGTTTTTCACAGTTGGTTGAACACCTTCTACAAGCACATCAAGTGGCACACGTACCTTGATCTCAGCGTAGTTCCTATTTCCATCTGCACACACATACATTTTATATATTACTTAAAATACTATAGTTTCTCTTAGTGGATAAGATGGGGGAGGGAATAGAATGCAGAAATGATCTCGAGATAACCACAAAGCATTACATACTAGCTCAACATTTTTTATGGGTTACACCCATGTGTAATGTTACTCATTTCTGTTAACATTCCTATGTAATTATTGTTGTATTTACAAATTAAACCACGATCACAATTACCAATGAACATAAAACACAACAATAGCTATAGCTAGAAGTATTTTTTAAATTGAACCCAGGACTGAAATTATTTCCTATTTAATGCATTCTGATAAATACTCAAATAACCTCATAAATATATTGTCACAATGAACACAGCTACTAGAAAATAATTAATAAGCAGAACAATTGCAATAATCATTATTTACAACAATACAGTATACAAATAGCTCATGCCTATGAAGGAAATTGCACAAAAACTCAACAGTAGCTACAATAAAGCCCTTCTTGAATAAGTTCATGATATATAACCTATTCTTGACATACACTATGAATTAATATGAACATACAAACTTGTGTTCATGTCAAAATCAGCCAAGAAAATACACGAAAGATAGTCAAACATTGACTATCTAATAATAGAGACATCACAAATATCATTCATATGAGAATACAAAATAATATTATGTTATATGGTTGTTATTAAATATGGGATTAGTGCACAGCATTCATAACTATCTAAGATGGGGTAGATACATGCCACTATTTGAGAATATACAGTTATCACTTAACACTCAATTAGAAAATAATCCTACTTAATCAGCTTAGAATCTTATTAATGTAAGGTTGTTCACCTCCATCTAAGGTCCCAATCGGGACTCTTCTATATCTGTTTCTTCTTTTTCTTCTCTCATCAAGATACTTTTGGAGCCTCTTGAATTTGAAGTACAGTCCAGCGAGGAACAACACAGATACAATGGTGACTAGCAGAGACACAATCATGAGGATGCCTCCGACATATTGAAGGTACTCATTTAAGAAGTCAAAGCCCCCAGAAGCCTATGACACAGTGACTCAGTAAATCAGCATATAATAATACCCAACATTCAGTCATTCTAAACTTAATTAATAATAATACAGCAGTATTTTTTTGTTTATGCAGCCAATAAATTTATGTTTTAACTTAACCTGATGTTTTTAGTTCATACCAAAGTAGTCCAGGGCTACTAAGGTCACACTCTATGACATTCTAAAAAAAAAAAAAAAAAAAAAAAAAGTAAAAAATTTATGACACATGCTTACCTGTAGGGTAAGTCATATTTTTCCTGATGTATTGCAGTGTAGATAGCCTGCATCTCAGGTGTAGCAGTCTAATGACGTGTATGTCTTAGCTCACAAACAGTTAACCTCTTTCTCATTAGATTGTGGTTATATTGCTGCCAAGTGAGGGACAAGTAGATTAAAAGCCTTCTCATTCCCTCTCTTACAGGCACCCTGGTGTTTCTTTACTCTCTGGTCAAAGTCTAGTTGTTGTACACACTTTCCCACAGCTCCATGATATGCTATACACTATAGATGATGACTCAGTTTTATGTACCTTTCTCTTTAAGACATGATCTTAAGTCTACCTGATGTAAAACCTCTACACATTCTCTGAAGACTCACTCTGTCCTACTCAGCTGCATTACCCAATCAAATGAAAGAGAATAAAGTAAGTTAGCTACAAAACATTGGTTTGAAGTTTCCATGCAGCTGCATGCTAACTTGGGTATCTCCAGATTGAGAGAAAGTATAATTTTAAATCTGCAGGCTGAATTTGAGTATGCATCTCATAATGTTTATAATTTGTTTTAGTAAAACAAACAACAAACAAACACAAATCCCCTCAATTTCGAATGTTCAATACTTACCCCTGTTTCCAGGACCAGAGTAAGGGCCAACTGAGGAATGGGAAAAGCATCACTTCTTTCCAAGTTCTCCACTTGACTCTCTTCCACTATGGCATCAATGTCATCTGCAATGAACCCAGGAGCAAAGTTTCCCACTACATAGATGAATCCATTGTCCGCGACTTCACTGGAGGTTAGCACTGCTAGAGCATAAGAAGACTTCATTTCCAAGGGCGGGTTCACTGTCACCCACTTGCAGCAACTAGAAGTGTCGTAGTCTTTCAAACAAAATCCTCTGTCCTCCCTCTCTTCATGGACAAACCTAGCTGTGTAGCCAAACCCATTGTCTTCTATAAGAGCAATGGTGAACACTGCCTCATTAGAGTCTTCAGTGGCATTAGAAAGCTGAGCCAAGTAGCAGAAGTTTAGTTGCTTCAATTGACCGCCCAACTTGCAGGTGCTCTGAGCCAGTGGGTCAGTGTACACATACAGAGCTCCTTGCATTGGAGGCAGAGCTAGTGAGCTGACTGCATTCAAAGTTCCATTTTGTAAAGCTCCATAGCATTCTCTGTTATTTCCCAATACTGCAAAAAAAAAAAAAAAAAAAAAGTGTTAGCTTCCTCCAAGTTGAGAGAATCCTTGCATTTAGTAGTTATTATAAACTTACCAGTTTCTTGTAGAGCCAGAAATAAGAAAAGCACAGCTACTAGAACTGCCATCATTGCTGTTCCACCAGAGCTGATTCCTGCTGCCAATATTTAGTTGTACTAATGCAAGTGCTAAGATTAGTAACTGATGTTGGCTGACTGTCTAGAGGCTGGACTGGCTCATTGAGCAGCTGGAATCTCCCACTTCTATTACTGGGTGTCAGTGGACTTAACTGATTGGATAAGCAGACTGGAGCATTAGGCTGCTTCCTTTTTGAGGATCACAAATCTAAACATTATATACCGAGTACATCCATGAGGGAAAAAAATTCCCCACCCACCTCTAGTTTCTATATATCTTGACTGGGAGTTTGTCAAGACAGAAAATTTAAGTAGCCCTTTATCCAGCTGGTATCCTGAGGCAAACTACCTAGAAGTCATACAAAATGTATGCAATACAGACTCTTCTGATCACAAAAATTTCTCTAAACTAGCTTTGAATTCATTGAACTAGACAAATAGAAAAGCAAATAATTATTTTCTGATTGTGTTGTCTTAAAAGACTAAAACTATTCTCTAGTTAGTTAGCTGTATTGTTTCTAAAAGTACATCTCACAAAGTAGCTATATCAATTGCCAAAACTGAAGCTAATCCAATCAGTTCAAGCTAATTAAAAAACAATCAAAGAAACAAACAATGACAACTGAAATACCATTAATACCCAACCACTAAGATATCAGAATTTTTGTTTGTATAAGTTTTTACAAACTTAAACTAAATTTCATACTTGTAGCTATTGAAGATATTAAAACTAATGACATAGTATAATTAAAGCTAATATCAAGTTAGAACTGTCAAACTAAAACAAAACTACAACAAACAAAAACAAAACAATAAAAACAAGAACAAAACAACATCTATGGTAGAAAAATTATTCATAAAAGTTTAATCAAATCGACTTCAGTACATTCAGTTAGTTCAATGTGCTCTAATCAACTATCTATCATAAACCCCTCCTCCTCCTCTCTCCCTCTCTTGCAGCATTCTTTGTCAGGTATTAAATCTTTTACTTGTAATTTAAATGATGTTAGTTGGTAATGAGTTGACACAAATATTCATGATAATATGTATTCACATGAAAGTGGGTCAGGCTGTGCTGCCATGGAGACAAGTTCTCATTGCTTTCCTCCCAGTAGCTCCGTGATCTGTGGCACGAGAAAGAGAAAGTGAAAACACACACACACACATACATACATGACAAGAAACCTCAAATCAGATCAGAACCAGCACATTTTTTAGTTGCTAAAAACTTTGGAAGAAATGTGGCGCTAACAACCCTTGTCTCCAGTTATTCATTTAAGAGCAGTATTGACTATCACATTAAATGTTAGTCATTTCTGTGACCATATTATTATTGGGAGGGAGGGGTTCTTTATACTTCATAATAGTTCACTGGATTCATCATTATTCTACCATTTCATCCTGCCCCCATACTTATTTATTTTTTCCTTGAAGAGAGAAAATATGATCCACAAATTCTATAAGTATGTAGATGTTTATGTGGTCTGAATTTTAGGAGATTAATTGTCTTAAGTTATAGACCAGAGATAGGAAGAGCACTATTGGGTAAATAGTGTTTTGAGATAGGTCAGAGACCGATGTAAAGATTATAAAGTTAGAGTCCTCATTATTAACATTCACCTTTAGCAAAATGGGGGGGGGGGGGGGGGGGGGGGGGGGGGGAATGGGGGGGGGGGGGGGGAATTATTTATTTCCCCTAGTATGTAATCTGATGTTCATTACATAGGGTAGGAACCATAGTGGCTATGGCCAGATCAGAGATTTAACTGGATGTATGTATATAATTGTAATGTAATCTCTGTAGAAATTGTGCTTTTCTCATGTATTTGTTCTAATACTGGCATAATGTGTGTGTGTGTGTGTGTGTGAGTGTGTGAGTAGCGTTTATTTCTTTTTCTTTCCTTTGATGAGAGTGAGGAGGATGACATTGTAGAAATTGTGCTTTTCTCATGTATTTGTTCTAATACTGGCATAAAGTGTGTGTGAGTGTGTGAGTAGTGTTTATTTCTTTTTCTTTCCTTTGATGAGAGTGAGGAAGATGACATTGTAGAAATTGTGCTTTTCTCATGTATTTGTTCTAATACTGGCATAATGTGTGTGTGTGAGTGTGTGAGTAGTGTTTATTTCTTTTTCTTTCCTTTGATGAGAGTGAGGAGGATGACATAGCAGGGTCATTGTATGATGCAATAATAATAATAAAATAATAATAATAATAATAATATAAATAATAATAATAATAATATAATAATAATAATAATAATAATAATAATAATAATATAATAATAATAATATAATAATAATATAATAATATAATAATAATAATAAAATATAATAATAATAATAATAATATAATAATAATAATATAATAATAATATAATAATAATATAATAATAATATAATAATAATAATAATAATAATAATAACTGGTGCATGCTAATACTGTTGATCTGTACTGTTTTTTTTTTGTTTTTTGCGGCAAGCACTAAATTAAGTGTTGCCATAACATAGCGCTGTTCAGTGTGGACTTGCAACTGGGCATGCTCACCTGCTGTCTGTACATGACTTTGAGGTCCTGGATATCCAGTTTCAGCTCCTCCGCCTCCTCTGCTTTCTCTCCATACATCTGTAAGATGGCCTCGTGCTTCTTCTCCATTTCCTAGGAGCACAGACACCAAAACATAAATCACATCACTGAGTGAATGAGTGAGCTCACTGGCCAGATAATGAGAAAAACTAGTTCAGTCTTAACTGTGAATACACTTAGGATTATTAGTTAAGCATCAATTGATAGCTAATTACTGTGTGTGTGTGTGTGTGTGTGTGTGTGTGTGTGTGTGTGTGTGTGTGGATCTGCCTATGACGGGAGAAACAAAAAAAAAATGCTAAAGTTACACACCGCATGTAGAAAAACCAAATACAAGAAGAACAAGTTAGTTTGAACTTTGTACTAGCCACACCACCAGAGGCTGATTCTTGCTACATGTAAATAGAATTGAATTCTTGCTCCCGCTCTGTCCATATTTCTCGATTAAATGACACTACCTGTGAGCAGAACTCACTTCTAGGCTAGCCTTCAGCTGAGGAATCTGCTGCACTTCCACACACGTCTTCTCATACTTGGCAGAGACGATGGCCAGGTCCTCCGCTACTGCTGCCCGAGATCTCTCCAGAGAACTCACCAAATTCTAACACAATGTAAATAATGTTGTCATATATATGCATACCACATTACATCACTCATAATTGATGTGATTGGTCAAAAAGTAAAACGGTGATACAACCCATACTTATTTTAGCATAAACCACACTTTTTTTTAACCGCGAGGAGCAAACAGCTTTGCTAAGATTTGTTTGAAATTGTCCAGCTCACAGTTTTGCCATGTGTACACCCCTTAGAGTGGCTCTTAGCAGCTAAGCAATTCTCCAGAGTTGAATTCATTGTTAGAATTCCATTACCTACCTAGTCTCCAAACATTTGAATTTTCTAAGCGTATTCTTCTGAAGATCCTTGAAATTCAAGTTATTCACTAGAATAATTTTTAATGGTCAAACTAAGTGATTGCTATTATACTTTCAATTCCAGTTGAATCTGACCATCACTAGAAAATGGCTGCTTTGAAAAAGTACTTCACAGGAGGAAGTATTTTAAGCTTGGATGAGAGTACAATATGAAGGTGGAGGGAGGAAGAATGGGGAGAAAGAAAAAAGAAATTCAGCTAGAGGGAATTTAGAGGGCATAAGTTTAGCTCAGGGAGGAAACTTCTGCTTGGGGGGGGGGGGGGGGGGGGGGGGAGAGAGAGAGATCCCTCTCCCCTTCTAGTCTCCTAGCTGTGTGAAACAGTGTGCTGTCAAAAGGGAATATATTTAAACTTTAGTGTGCTGAACCAAGATACTTGGGCTTCAAGAAAACTAGAAGTGAGAGCAGTTATGCTAAGGGCAATATCTCATAGATAATGCTCTCCTCCTTAGCTTGTTGTTTCAGAGGATGTAAATAAAACCAGTATTTTCTCATCTATACTAGTGATGTGCTTGAGCACAAATGGCGAGCGAGCCTAAAGACTATACTATTTTTATATGAATGATTTTGACTTCTAACACTGAAGCTACTGAAAATAAGGTCCAGTTTTTAAATTTAGCATACAGGGTAAAGGGATTTCAGTGCCATAGTAACAACTCTCTGCAACTGCTTGGAAGGAAAAACAACAACAACAAAACAATACACGTTATTTAAAAGTTTTCTTTGTGATATTCTTTAGCTAAGTAGTGGTTGTAACACACAATGCTTTGACACAAACTGGACATGCACCTACACAGACTTACCTTCGCAGTAGTCTAGTGGACAATGTATTTTCAAGTAAATACTGTTGCGCACGGCTTATAACCATGACAAAGAGCGCATTGACTTACCACCGCCACTAACTCGAATAGAAATGGAAGTCCCTTAAGTTTCAAGTTTTAACTGCACCCGCAAAAGAATTCAAAACGGTAAACAATTCAATTTCTAGGGTGATACGGGTACTGATCGATAAACCAGAGGATTCTGTTTAGTGCAATTTGGGACGGGGTCGACCACATAACTAACACAAAAACGCGAGGGTCAAAGTACAAAATGACATACATACGTCCATACATATATACAAATAAATAAATAAATAAACAAACATCCCCGATTTTCAATTGTGTTACCCCTGTAAGTGTCTCGCTCGCCAATAATAATACACTTGTGTGTCTATAATGACCGACGACAGTGACGGTGGTGTAGACAATGATGACGACAGTGACGGTGGTGTAGACAATGATGACGACAGTGACGGTGGTGTAGACAATGATGACGACAGTGACGGTGGTGTAGACAATGATGACGACAGTGACGGTGGTGTAGACAATGATGACGACAGTGACGGTGGTGTAGACAATGATGACGACAGTGACGGTGGTGTAGACAATGATGACGACAGTGACGGTGGTGTAGACAATGATGACGACAGTGACGGTGGTGTAGGCAATGATGACGACAGTGACGGTGGTGTAGACAATGATGACGACAGTGACGGTGGTGTAGACAATGATGACGACAGTGACGGTGGTGTAGACAATGATGACGACAGTGACGGTGGTGTAGACAATGATGACGACAGTGACGGTGGTGTAGGCAATGATGACGACAGTGACAGTGGTGTAGACAATGATGACGACAGTGACGGTGGTGTAGACAATGATGACAACAGTGACGGTGGTGTAGACAATGATGACGACAGTGACGGTGGTGTCACGGTAGGTAAAGCATAACATTCAGTAGAAGGCGATTAAGAAAACGATGACTATTGTAGCTAAAAAAGCAGGTGAAATTGGAGTGGAAAGGACAACGAAAGTAGATAAAGCGGTAGAAGGGAAGGCAATAGTTTCACAAAGCCCAAGCCCACAATCATGGATAGAAGGACAGAGAGACTGAGAAGCAGGAAGAGATAGACAAAGGAGGAGAATAGAATCCATGACTCAAGAAGAAAGAGATGAAGAGAGGAAAAGGCTCAGGAAGAGAGCAGGAGAGGGAAACTGATGGAACCAAATTAAGTAGTAGAGGAATAATAACAATGGATAAAAATACCTGATGCTATTGCATCCCTAAATTGCAAAAGTTGGTGCCATTGAGTAGCAAGGTGCTTGCTAGTATAATAATATAGCTAGGCTAGGTTGCTCACCATTTGTGCTGAAGCACACTACTACTACTACTACTACTAGCTCTGCAAAGGCCTAAATTACCCAGTGGTATATGGTCAATCCCATTATTTAATTCCATGCGCTACTACTGTGCTAGATGTATGGCTGTATACCATAAATATATATGTAGGCTCAAATCCTTCCACCTGCTTCGCTAAGATCACACATCACCCAATGTTCACTCCAGGCCGGCCATAATACCAATGCCGGTTAAAAACAGCAGCAACAACAACAACAAAACAAACAAACAAACAAACAAAACAAAAAACCCAACAAACAACAACAACAAAAAACAACTCATAAACACGATGGTATATTAAATTACAGAATGAAAAGAAGAATTATTAGCACATGTCTCCACTATAATACACATGCTCACAAATACACACACACACATACACACAAACCCACTTGAATATTGGCCAGTTCCCCATCTTTCTGTTTGAGCATAGATTGCAGCTTCTCCAGTGCAGATGCAGAAGTGGACATGTTACTTTTAATAGATGGAGAGGGACCAAAAAAATCAGATGTACTGTCTCCTCTCGCGAACTCTGTACTCTGACCGTGAACCGATTGCTCCACCCTATCTCCCTGAACACCAAATATTTACCAACAAAAACAAACAACAAGGTTTGACTATTATCTTAGAACCACTGTAGTGATTACACCACATCTTCTCGGCTAAATTTACCCAGAAATATTAGGTCCTAACACCAGTTATAAAAAATAAAAAAATTTTTTTTCCCTATCATCATCTAGTACTAAACCTAGCTGGAAGACAACTATGGCATGTCAGTGGTCAAGCAACGGAGACAGCACAAACATACACATCCACTTTCATAATGGACATACATAACAATGTGCCCCCACATAAAAAGTTCAATTAATGTCTCCAAGGAAAAATATGACAACTACAACAATAAACATCCATAACAATAAACATCCACAACAATAAACATCCACAACAATAAACACCCACAACAACAAACATCCACAACAACAAACATCCACAATAATAAACATCCATAACAACAAACATCCACAACAATAAACATCCACAATAATAAACAACCACAACAATAAACATCCACAACAATAAACATCCACATCCACAAAATGACAGAGAAGTGAAATATGTCCAGGAAATTCACGTAGTCTCCTCGTAGTATTTGCAAATGTCTTGCATGTACCAGTTAATGTCTGCACATGTGTGCATGCATAGACATACTTGACTGCCACTGGACTGGCGAGAAACAGAACGGTTCAACGTGTGGACCAGCTGCGATCTCAGTCGCTCCTGCAATAAAAGACAAGATAATAATTCTCTTGTAACATTATCTGAAAGTAAGTACGTATGTGTGTGCGTGTGTGCATGTGTTCGATAGTGTTATGTTAAAGTTACTTTTTCCTGGGTCTCCAAGTTTGCCTTCCTACTTTCAGCCTCAAGCCTGACTCGTTCATATTCCAGCTGCCGCTCTAACAGATTCTTCCAATGGAGAGGAATATGTCGTTACTTCAACAAAATACCAACTACTACTTGAAACTGACCTTTTCTTTCCTCAGATTGTCAATAGTCTGCTGAAACGATGCACGCAGAGTTTCCAGCTTGGCTGAATCCCTAGTAAAATGGATATAAATAAATAGCTCTGAAAAGAACACCATTAAATACCTATGCTGGCCTTCTTCTAATGTTTCCAACTTGGCTTGTTCTAACTCCAGTGTAGCAAGTAGCTGAGACTTTTCCTGTCGAATGCTGCTAAGCTGGTTCTCCAGAATACCCAGTTTTGACTTCATTGTCATTTCTCCTTCTGTTGCAGATCTTTCTTTATCCATTGCTATGCTCAACTGTGTCTGTACATCAACTGTCACCAAACAAAATATTCACAAATAAAAATGAATTCATTAGCCCTGGTGCCTCCAACTAGCAGAGTGGCGCAGTGGGAGCGTGCTGGGCCCATAACCCAGAGGTCGATGGATCGAAACCATTCTCTGCTACTTCTTTTCTCCTTTTTTTTTTCTTTCCTTTTTTTTCTTTTTTTTTTCTCTTTCCAATTTTTACTTTTTCCACTTTCCCTTTCACTTGTATTAGTGTTGCTTTGGACTCCCAAGACCAATACCTTTCATTCATGTCAATGTATACCCCCCATCCCTTTCTATTAATCCTACTCTCCATGATCCTCTTGTTCATCCTTTTCACCTTTCAATTTCCCGCTCCTCTTGAATACAATAGCTTTGTTATAATTTTCCTCAACAAAGAATACTCACTGCTTACTAAGTTTCCATTCATAAAGTTATCACACTCCCCTGTTACCAGATCAGACTTTAAACCTTATACCAAGTTTATGAAGGAGCAACTAGGGAGGCCAATACTCACCAAGTCTTTGTGTCAGGTTGGCTTCTACCCTTTCCCAGTTGGTTGTCTGTGCTGAGTGTGCTGACTGAAGGTTCCCTATCTGTCGCAAAAGTGGCTTTGTTGCTAAGAGACAAAACAATCCAGTGTACTGGTAAGGCAACAGTGGAGGGCGTGTCTGCCATACCTTGTGAAATGGTCGATGTGAGTTCTTGGTTTCTGTCTTCAGCTTCTTGCAGGCGCTGTAACAATAGCAACAACAACAAAATAGTAATAATAAACATAATCATAAGATAATATAATCTAACACTTGTGTGTCGTAATGACAACGGTGTGTATTTATGAATAATTCATGAACTTAGCTTGGTGGGTAAAGTGTCACCTCAAACCGAATTGGTAAAGAGTCATTGCATTCTGTAGAAGACAATTAAGGAAACGAAGGCAATTAGAAACGACAACTAATTGTAACTAAAAAGCAGGTGAAGGAGAACGCTATAGCTTCACAAAGCCTAAATCCACAATTATGAATAGAAGGACAGAGAGCCTGAGAAGCAGGAGTGATAGACAAAGGGAGAAGAGAGAAAGGTTAAGAAGAGCTGAGATGACTCAGAAACAACGACAGCAGGAGAGGGAAACTGATGTAACTAAATCAAGTAGTAGACAATAATAAGAAAGGATAAAAATACCTTATGCTACTGCATTCATAATTTTTAAAAGTTCAAATGCCCCTGTGTGGCGGGCTACTTGCTAGTAGTAGTAATAATAATAATAATATAATAGTTAAATACATAAATAATCTAATAATATTAATAATACAGCTAGCAGAGTCAAACTATATTGTATACTACTTGCCTGGTGTGACTATATATGGTGTGACTAAAATATAATACTAATACCCCACACGTGTGAACATCTAAATAGCACTATCATGACAGACCCGTACTATTTGACAGTGTGTATTATTATTCAATGTATTACTGAGCTACATATCTTAAACAGATTATCCAGTACCTACCAGTGAGTTCCTATGACATGTGATTCCCACAAGTACATGTGCATGGGTCTCATGTACTCACTCACACACCTACCTTCCTGACGTCTTCCACCTCCTGCTTCATGCGATCCTCCTTCCAGGCCAACTGCTGGTCTCCTCGTGTCACCGTCCGTCTCAGCTCTTCAATCTGGACAATAGGACCATACAAACAGAAGCTTCAATAAGTATCTACTAGAACACTCTATTGATATATGAAACGAATAAAAAAAACAAGCCTTGCTTCACCAACTCTCAATTCTGACACTGCTGCTCTCAATTTGAGTGTGACAAATGGTATAGTCTTACTAAACTGATTGACTGTGAAAACGAGTCTGCTAAACCCTCAGTGTAATTGTTAGAACATGCTAAATTAGGCCACAAACCTGTAAAAGGAGAGATTCCTTCTCTCTTTGAGAGGCTAAGCTTTGTTGCTCTAGTACCAGCTTGAGTTCATCCTGCTTGCTCTTCTCAGCCGACGCTGCAGCTTCCTGAGCTGCTGATTTAGAAACGGCATTTGTCTTCTGCAGCTCTGCCAACTCCCTGTACGAACCCCACAAAGAAGAAGATACAATATCAAGCATAGACATCACTTTCTCAGCTATTTTGACATAGTACAATAAAAATGGGATGGTTTACTGCTATAAACAGCATGAAGAGTACCACACCTTACCAAACAGAATCGTCCTACCATAATAACCAAGTACAAACTTACTTGTAAGAGTTGTCCAAATTAGACTGTAAACTCCTCACTTTCTCCAGCAGAGAATCTCTCTCAGACTGCGCAAAGAAAGTAATCAATAAAGAAGCAGAATGTGGCAACACTAACATTACAAATCGCCAATGACAACATAAAGCTACCATCATTAAAAAACAAAAACAACAACAACAAAAAACGAAAATGCTGGTTCTGGAAAATAGAATTTCTTTTGAAAATTGTAGCTAAAAAATAAAAAAATAAAAAAAATATAAAAAAATAAATAAAAGAGAGAGAGAGAAAAAAGAAAGAAAATAACTTAAAACTCTACCAGTTAATGTGCAATAAAATATGCTAAACAAATACTTTCTCTCTTCATAGTAGGCACCCCCATATAAAATTAAAATTATTTCTACTGCAGCTTCATTCATTGCTCACAACACAACCTCTAATCTTGAATTAAGACTTACTTTGACCTGACTCAGCTCCTTGGCCTGCTGCTCAGCAATACCGTTCAGTTTAGCCATTGACTCTGAAATGGAACCAAGCACATGATGACAGACACAGCACGGATTTCAAACTACTTACCTTGGTACTTCCTCTCATTCTCATCTTTCTTCTTTAACTGATCCTTCATGACCTTTGTCTTGCCCTCAAGGTCATCAATCTGCTGCCTGCAGTACATGCGATGTACAAAGGTAAAGGGCTATCCATCGGCGTTTCTTTATCCTTGTGGAGTAAAGTTTGGACTTGGTACTACTGACAACCCTTACCTGATGCTTAATTGTTCAGGCTAATTGTGGTCCTTACTAACACAGACTCCCAGTAGCTGAAACTAAAACTATTTGCTGTCTAAAATAACCACAACCACTTGTTAGTTAATAGATAAAAAGTGGCATTTAGGGAGCCTTTCTAGAGAAAGTGATCGCTGTACTTTCTAAAAATGTAAGCTGAGAATTATTAACAGTTTCAATACAGCCAGACATACCTAAGAGCAGATATCATCTGGTCATTCTGACGCTCCTTGGCCCTCAGCTTCTTGATAATGCCATTACTCTGCAGCTCCTGCTTGGAGAGCTTTTCTCCTACCACACACACACACACACACACACACACACACACACACATATACACACATTATATATATTATATATATACATGTATATAGTCCCATCTCACACACAACATACCTCCCACACAAACATACACGCACAGCTACTAACTGTTCTTACAAGTTGCTAATACCTTCCTCCATAAGCTGTGATATCTGCTCCTCCTTCTCTCTCAATACCTTGCTCAGTTCCTCCCCTTCTGTCTTCTTGCTAATGGATTGAAAGTAACAATATGATCAATGATGAGAATAAAATTGCCACATACATGTATTGCCCCACTCTACCCTCCACGCACACACATGTACCAGATCTTCGAGTTAATCCACCCTTTCTACAATGTAGCAGTGTGTGTGTGTGTGTGTGTGATTATAAAATGTAGGTTACTTTTCCTGCCCTCTTCCTACAAGCATGCCATGCCCCTCTCCCAGCCCCACAAGCAAACGAGGAGTTGTCCTAATATCACCAAAAAATGTCAACAGAATATAATGATTCGGTTGAGGAGGACTTTGGCGAGAAGTCAAAACGTCAGGTTAAGTTTTAAATTTCAAATTAATAGTTAAAAGAAATTGCTGTTTATTAGTATGATGTGTAGATGTCAAATTAATCTACACATGCAGTCCAAGTGATGTAACGTGACGCTCAGAGTCATGACTAAGTAAATATGGAGAACTGCAAAAGAAGCACAGTCTGAGAAAAGCAAATGGCTGTTATAAAAGCTAAACTGACCCCCTTTGAGGTTAACCATTCCCATTTTTTTATTTTTTATTGACCTCTATAAGAATTAGGTAGTGGACACAATAGCCTCATATCCCCGGGCTAAACCTCACCCATTACAACCACATCAAATAATAAATACAAGGTGGCTTACATCAAACTATGTTCATTCTGTAAGGCCGTCAACTGCTTCTTCAAACTGTCCCGCTCCTGTAAATATTTAGAGCACAATTATATCACAGTTTTTTTACCCCCTAGCACAAGTCCAGTGGAATGAAAACTTGCTTATGGGTGAAACAGGATGGGGGCCAATATAAACCCAGGTATTAAAAGTGCAACATACTGTATGAACAATGTACTAGTGTTCCAATAGCTGTAGTTTCAGTACTGAAATCTTTGGATATTTTCAGAGCAGATTATGCCTCACATTCAACAACTCTCATGCACTCTTGCTTTACCTTTGACATTGCTTGGAGCTTCTTCTCTGCTGTACTGATCCTTTTGGTGAATTCTGCTCTGAGCTCGTCCATGGAGTTGCTGCTGTTTTCCCTGGCCACCTGGACTTCCTCTTGCAATGACTGGTTCTTCTCCATCAAGCTTACCATTTCTTCACTCATTGATACCATCTTCTTCTCACGTGCTGACAAGATGCGTTCAACCTCCTCCAACTTCTACAATCCCAACCAACAAGCGGTGGCAAGGAAAATACAAATAAAAAACAACAACAACAACAACTTCAAATAATAAATTCGCGTGGGTTGATCAAGTGTAAGTTTATGCCAACAGAAATCAATTAAAATAAGCACTCTAACCTGCGTAAGCTTTTGGCGATCAGAATCAGGAAAGGGCAGCTCAGCACTTGCTTCTTTTCCTTTCATGTCTGTAGTCTCGCAGTCTCCTCTCCTTTCATCTCCCTCTTCACTTTCCCGCCCTTCTCTACATGATGAATCTGGTATTCTGTCACCACTCTGTGATGTGTTTAGACCATCTTCACAAACGTCTGAAGTTGCTGACTCCTCATTTGGGTCAACATTCCGTAATGCACTGTCCTCTGAAGACTTAGCATCGGCTACTGAAAGATTCGTACTTGTAGTTTCTCTACCTGAAGATAAGTCTCTGCTCACGGGCAGCACTGGGGGAACCTCTGGTGGTCGGCCATTGGTGCTAGTGGTCTCTGTACTTGCACTGGACTCCCCCGCACTTTGTACTGCCATCTCACTCCTTTCACAAGGCTCAAGTTCTTCGACCTTATGTGTCAACTCTGCAAACCCCCCTACTAAGTCCTTGACATTTGGTTGTGGAAAGAACTCTTTCGGAGATAAAGTTTTTTGATCTTCCGTCGGTGCCATCTCTCTCTGCTCCTCAGCTATTGTCTTCAGTTCTTCCACTTCTTTCACATCTTCCATTACCTCATCTTCACTTTTCAAAGGTTCAACTACTCCACCAGTCTTCTCTTCCTGACTTCTATCTTTCACAGGCCCACACACACTACCAGCTGTCATTTCAGGATGAGATGGCTCAGCTTCAGAAAGTAGCTCTTTCTCTCCTCCACCAGTGCTTGGTAATGGAGACAAGGAGAGAGGAGGAGAAAAGGAAGCATGTACCTGGGAGTCAGAGGTTCCCTCTCCACTGCTTCCAGTGCTTCCAGTGCTGGTAGTGGAAACAGCAACAGGTGTAGATGTCATGGTTGGAATTCCACTCCCAAGTGCACCATTTCCAGCAGACACCTTGCTGGAGGAATCAGCAGCAACAATATCATCGGTCCTGTTCTTCAATGCCTCAGAAGAATTCGAGTTTCCATCAACGTCATCCTCATCCTTGCCTGTTACAGAAGAACTAGACGATGCCTGGGGCACTTCAGGCTTCCTTGGAGACACCCCTTGCCTCACAGGCTTTTTTGAAGACGACGATGATCTCACAGACACACTGCTGGTTCCTGCCTTCTCCTGCTTTCTCTCACCCTGCCCTTTACCATCCTCCACCTTCGTCACTGAAGCAGAATTCCAATAAGCATCATTGCTTCCCCAAGTGGAGCCAAACATGCTTGACTTGGATGTTGCTGGTTTCTGCTGGACTTTGTTCTCTGATGAAGTTCTTCCTGTTCCCTTTTGTGAGGGTTTGGACTCGAGTTGTCTGGACTTGCTCGGCAGTTGCTGCTGCTGTGATGATGCATTCGGAGATGATGAACTTTTCAGAACTGGCGAAGAAAAATTAGTTGAGCGTGGGCTGGTGGTGGCACTGGTAGATGCGAAAGAGGGCGTGTCCAGAAGAGCTGATGAGGTTAAAGAATCATCTGCATTCAACATTGAACGGTTCATATAAACTTCACTAAGCTGTACTTACGTATTTCAATCCCTACATTATTATCCTGTCTCACATTTCTCTTACTTACAACCAGATTATATTGAGACTCAGGTTGTGAAATATACTCCAAATACAACACCACTGACAGAGCTATGGTAAGGGATTTGTACGGAGTCATGGGAATGATCTAAGAAGTATGGAAATGGATCTATCTGGTACAGAAGTACGGAAATGGATCTATCTAGTACAGAAGTATGGGAATGGATCTGGTACAGAAGTATGGGAATGGATCTGGTACAGAAGTATGGGAATGGATCTAGTGCAGAAGTATGGGAAGAGATCTGGAACAGAGTAATGGGAAGGGATCTGGTACAGAATTATGAGAAGAGATTCAGTTGATACTAACTTGATCTCAAGTTTTGTGCTAAGTGTTTGTCATGCTAAATTTTGAGTAAGCAAGATATGATTAGGGTTGTTAGGTGAAATATCATACCACGATTTGTCGATGGTAATGATGATGGAGGTATCATTACTCAGGAAAATTGAGATAGAAAGCAATTTGTAGCCAATGGTACTTCTAGAATTACTAAAAGACGTCATCCTTAACTTGATAAATAGGAGCTATAAATTAACTTCTCATATTAGTAACTATTTCTTAATGCCCTGCTTGGGCTATCTCACTTGATGCCCCAGTAGTATTTAGTCTAGGGGAGGGTTGAGACTAGTAATGACTAAAACTCATTATTAATGTCTATGAGGGCTTCAACAAACATACTTGATATTCAAGAAACAATTGTAATGGCTAGCTCATATACTCTGTTTCTAAATTAAACACAAGTTGAAGAGCAATCTGCATGTGTAAACAACAACAAATAACACATTTACCTTGTCCTAATCCAGACTGACTTTCATTAATTTCTAGAACTTTGTCGATTGACTTCTGGGCTTGACTGAAAGCAGTCTTCGCAAAAGAAAGGCTAGAATCAAACCAGCTCATGTCTACTCGTGTCGTCCCTCTTCAAGACAATTGAGTCATCGCAGGCCAGTAAGAGCTCCACTGAAATCGGTACGGGTCGTTGGACTTTAATTTTGTCGAGGTCACATTGGAGGTCATTTACTCACGTGAGTTAATTGCGCGGATGCCTGTGCCTCATCCAGTCAGATTTCGTCTGGTATCTTTTTTTTAGCTGGACGTTTCGTTTGTTTCCAGAACGTGAAGGGTGCAGTCATGTCTGCTAAAGACCAGATGTCAAAGATGCTGGACCAGCTCATGGGTCAGAATAGGGACGGTAAGTTTATATCTTATGGTCTTTGGTCAGGAATATGGGTGTCACTTGTGCGAGTCACTTTGTGCGAGTCACTTTGTGCGAGTCACTTTGTGCGAGTCACTTTGTGCGAGTCACTTTATGCGAGTCACTTTATGTGAGTCACTTTGTGTGTGTCACTGTGTGTGTGTGTCACTTTGTGTGTGTGTCACTTTGTGTGTGTGTCACTTTGTGTGTGTGTCACTTTGTGTGTGTGTCAGATGTTTTCCTGGTAACATTTCCCTTATTTATGCTGTACAATTTTTTTTGTTTTATTGTCCTGGCAGAATTATGGATAATAACTGCACTGCATTAGGCTATAGTCTTGACCACAAACTAGCACGTTATCGTGAGTTTATCTTCCGTGAGTTACAGTTTTAGTCAAATAAGGCGAATAGGAAAAAAAACAACGTAAAAAGTCCAGCTAGGATACAATGGTCTATTTTAATTGGTTTTTTTTTGGTTCACTAGTTTGGGATACTTTACCAAATGAGCAGGTTGCTGGTGTTGCTGACTGAACAATACAAGCAGTAATTTATGTGATAACTATAATATCACACATTCAAAATACAATTTTCTTTGTTGGGTAACAGTTGTATGGGTGAACCAATCATAGTCTGAGTATGATGTATTGCTGTGGGAAGTAGTTATGGTAGTTAACCCGCTGACATGCCTGAGGTAAGTTGATCATTGGCATGGCCTAAGAAGGAGACCAGAAGGGATCACCACAAGGTGACATGTCTCCTGCAAGACTCAAGAAACCACCGGACATGGGATACACATCAAAAAGCATGTTTGAATGTGTTGTTTGTTTTTGCTTTATTGTTTTGTGGTGACTGTGTAGGATATGTTTCTGTGTCCTTCGTGTGCCCAAGATTTAGTGATTTGTACGTTCAAGGTTTTTGATGCTATTTGGTTTGTTAGCTTGTTGAAGTAATGATTCATATTTAGTATAAATAGTGTACCACCTCTCGTATTGTATGTGCAATGTGTGTGTTGATGTTTGATGATGTTGACGTGTGTTATATGCAGGAAGTGATGGTAAAAAGGAAAAGAGCTTCCTCGATGAGGATGTTTGCCGTCCGTTTCTACTTGGAATATGCATAAACGAGTTATTTGTCAACACTGTACGTTATATATATATATATATATATATAGTGTGTGTGTGTCTGTTTTAGTGTTTTGGGGCTGTGTTTTTGGAAACGATCTACTGTAGGTGTAGTATTAAGAAGTAAAATAGCATTAATTTTCAGCACCTTGGTGTAGGTAATAAAATATTTGAAATGGTTCTTGTCTTATAGCGGGCCGAGCTTCCAGACTGCACCAAAGTACATTCTATTGGTCTGCGTGATAAGTTTGAAACTGCATCTGGCAAGCGGGACTATCATATTGAGGAGGAAGTCCATGACTATCTCGCTAATTTCATACATGAAAATGAAAGGAAGATAGAGCATGCTAAGGCCAGGCTGCAGCAGACGCAAGAAGGTCCTGAAGATGAAGATAAGGTTGGCTATTCGATTTGTTCGTTTTTGTCTTGTGAGTGTACTTTTCTAATGTTTGACCAGCTTGATAAAATACATGAGCTTGCAGTACAGATTGGAGAGCAAGTGGCAAAGGCAGAAGATCTAGGTAAGTGCAAGATATAATTTTGATAGACGGTTTTAATATTTTTTGTGTAAAAAAATGTTTATTTGAATATGAACCGCTTGTACATTTATAAGCTTCTCACTGCATCCAAACTTTGTAGGTTTAAGCACATCATTAGTGTAATTATTTCTGATTTACAGGCACTCACTAGTGGGAATAATAATATGTTAATATGTAACTGCGTAGGTGCTCAAGGAGATGTGGATGAGTCCCTTGCACTCATGGCCAAAGTGGAAGAGATTAAGGCACAAAAGAAGTCTCTCGAGGAAGATTATCATTCCTCTATCCCACGACATGCTGTGCAGCAGCAGAAGCTCAGAGCTTGTGAAGTCTGTGGAGCATTTCTGAGCATGTACGACAATGACCGACGGTTGGCTGACCACTTCGGCGGAAAACTCCACATTGGCTTTGTTACTATCCGCGAGAAGATGAAAGCACTTGAGGTAAATTAGTTTTGATGGGGGTGAAGATGCAAAGTAATTATGTGAGATTAAAACTGATTATCTCACTTCAATAATTCTCAGTATTTCCAGCCAAAAGATTGAAACATTAGTCAAGTCATAATTAATATATTTTTGACCGTAAACAGTAAATACGTTCTCTACAAAAGAACATTTAAAAAAATTTATTTTCATGACAGGAAACTATAAAAGAAAAGGAAGCTAAGAAGCTAAAGGAAAGAGAGGAGTACCAAAAGGACAGAGAAAAGAGGAAGAGAAGCAGGTTTGAAAATCAATTTTCAGCATATAATATAAACATCATCCCAGTAATATGTTGCAAGCGATTTAGACACTTAATTTATAGCATCTTGTATAAACAACGAAGTGATAATTCAATGATAAAATGTGTAATGGTGTTATAATAACCTTGAATGTGACCAGTGCTTTGAAGCAAGTGTTTCTTTAATTGTAGTTGCACTGTTATTTATAGGTCGTACGTTATTTTATCATTATAATCTTGTACTGTTGTAGAAGTCGCGAGAGAGAACGTGGCCACAGGAGTAGGGACAGGAGCCGAGAGAGGTATCGGGATAGAGATCGAGACAGAAGCCCAGACAGACGCAGAAGTAGAAGCAGGGACCGAGACCGACGGCGAGATAGAGACAGGGATAGGGATGACCGTAGGAGGAGGAGTTCACGAGGTAGCTCCAGGGACAGGGACAGGGACCGTGAGAGAAGCCGAAGAGAAAGGAGTAGGAGTAGGTAAGAAATGCTCACAGATTGTAACTGAGGAACAGGTTCTCAATTATTTAGATTGCTTATTGACTTTTGATAGTTCAAACACTGTATTAATGTTATTCTTATAAAGAAGTTATAAATGAAATGAATTTAATTATTGGAGTGCATCAAATGAGTATAACATAATCAATATATATATATATATAATATATATAAAACAAAGCTAAATTATTTTTCATCACTACATTAACTTCTCATGTAACTTAAAACTATCTGCATAATGTTCCTGCCATACAATTTTTATTTATGTTTAAATTTATATTGTTTTTATAGGGAGAGAAATGGTCGAAGGGAAAGGTCAAGATCAAGATAATATTCATGAATTCTAGTTCTTCTTTGGTTGACTTTATCGAGATTTTACACTGTATATCCATCCACACGCATCAAACTGGTTCTCAGCTATCTTCTTATCTAGCATATTTTTGATTTTTTAATTAATATTTTGGTGTACTTTAAAAACAAAAAAACCCCAAACATTTTAATGTGCCCAGTTCAGTTGGGCTAAGATAATGCCTTCCTAAAATCAGATTTCAACTGGGATGCCAAAACTTTATTACTGAATGCTCTAACAGCACAAATGCTCTAACAGCACAAATAAATTAAATCTGTGAAGAATGAGTTTGTAAACAACAAAAGGAAATAGTTTGCCTGCTTTGGTAGATCACAGCAAAGGGGACTACATGTGTCCCATGTACCACCTGCCATGAAGGGCATCCTCTAAGCCCTTCTTCCTCAACTCGGGTCCTCCTGGAATGTAGTCAAAGTACTCCTCAATCTGTTCAAAAAAAAAATTTGGTTAAATGATTGTTTGCTGAAAGAAAAAGTTTTTCTCACCGTCATCTCTGTGAAAGGCTTCATGGACAGAATTTTATCAAGCTATAAGAAAGAATGGGATATTAAAATTCAAAGTAAATACATCGACCAGCAAAAATAACCATCGTAATGGCCTAAAAGTGAACAATTGGTACTTGATAAAGGAATGAGGATGAGCCTATCAAACTCGCCATTAGTAAAGATGTGTGATGTTTGTAATAAAGTTAGATATAACCCACATCAGATCAACTATAGGTCCTTTGAACCCAGTACGCTGGTATCGTAACCTTTGTAGTAAATATTGGCTAGTTCGTGAGATTTTTTTAAAGTAAGAGTATTGCTACCTGATTCACAAATCCAATCTGCTTTTAAAATTAAAGGATCAATAATACATACCTCAGCTTGCAGTTTCACCAAATTTTGCTTTGCTTCTGCATTTTTTACAGTAGCCTTTTCCTCCTATCAAACAAGAAAATTACTTATTACATCATCAATGTACTAAAACATGCCTTACCTCTTCTTTCTCCTTCAAATCAATAGCTGCAGATTTGGTATCCTTGGGGTATGGAATAGTAAGTGCCTCGTATTTCTTTTGAAAGTCCTGGACAAAGTTTGACTTTGAAATATTCTTCTTGTAGAAATCCCAGTCAATAGGCTTAGGGGTCTCAGGGAAGGACATCATACTATGGGAAGAAAATAAATAAAGAAGTACATATTAGCAACACTTTATATGTATCATATGCATATCTACAATCAGGGATTTGGGGGCATCCCCCCCCCCCCTGAAAATTCTAATGGTGACATTTGCCACTAAAAATTTTTTCACTTGAGGCAATGAGAAACCCCCATCCTGAATTTGAAATTCCAAAAATGTTTATTAGCCTGCTACCACACATTTAAGCTTGAGAGGACTGGCTCATCTTTTTGGAATGTTATGATTGTGGAAGAAAATATAGAATGAGTGCACTTGATAAACAATGCTTTGGTGCGCACTAATTCAAAACTTACCTTGATTTAGTTTTCTCATAATCAACTCTTAGCTTGATAAAGGCCGGCATCGTTTCTTCACTAAAATAGGGCACCAAGGATCCCCAATCTACTGCTTTCTTAGCAGCCCTTCTAGCAGCCATTGTGCGACACTGACAAAAATTGACCTGTAGTACACGGACAACGTTATCCGTAAACTCGTAGTATACGAAAGCCAGAAGCAACAAAACAAGCAGGTCAGAGTTTATTTCCGTATATTAGCTTAGGAGGGATTGCCGGGAGAGGGAAGCGTACCGTAGTCGTAGAATAGAATCGAGTGAATGGTTCAGTGCCCCGGTTTGGACGGTATCCAAGTGTCCTGAGACCGTGCATAGCCTTCCTGGGGTGTGCTAAAGACATGGCTGAAACAGAAAAGGTAGGTCATTTGCATGGGGGGCAGGTCCACAAATTGACTTGTTAATATACATAAAACCTGCTGTCTGGAGTACTTATAACTGCATAGTGATGGGAAAGTGGAACCTTTTCCCCCCTATTAATATCAAAATAATGTTGTAGCACTGAAAAAAAAATCCTGCAATTTTTTTCTATTCGCACTGTCACTCCTGTACAGCACTCATTCTGGGTTAGCTGAAGGTTGTTGTGGAGAAGGTGTATTATTGTGTCTATTATTTGCCAGTGGCTCAGTATTCACTTGGTGAAAGTAAGATATTTTTGGCAGAGGAGTTAATACATTTGAGGACTAATAGCATGAGTTGGAATTACCCTTTGAGTTGTGTAACTGGAGAGACAGTTATGTCGTGTGTTTTGTCCTGTGTGTACTGTCTCACAGCCACAAGTAGGAAATGGAAGTGTGTCTTCTGGCGGCTCAGAAGATCCTTCTCCTTCACAGGCCCCTAAGAAGAAGAGAGAAGATTTCACATTTGATAAGATTATCGGAGAGGGCTCCTATTCCACAGTGAGTTGCTTTGTGTGTGTGTGAGTGTTTAAAAGCGCCATTGTGTACAGTAGTGCACTGTTTGCGTCATCATCGACTGTTGTTGTTTGCAGTTTGTTTGTCGCCAGGCAATATTGTTTACTGTTTGTGACCAGGGCCGACAAAGATAATACTGAGTGCTAGGAAGTTGTTGTTGGTAATACTAGAGTGTGAAGGCAAACTTCCTTGTTGTTGTTGTAACTGTTGCTCTTCGCTAGGGTGGTACGGTGGTACATGCTAAACTGGCACCAGATGGTCTGTTTTGGTTCAATATATATGTATACACGTATATGTGGTTCAAGCATGTATATGCCGTGAAGGTGACATGGTTATAGAGATGGGGTCAATCTATCAAACTGAATGGACTTTCTGAAATACTATTTAGTCAATATTATTTTTGTGGTACATTGGTTAGCATGTGACAGGATGTTGTCATGATTCATGCGATATACTGTAGTTATGTGGTGGACAAAGATACTAATACTGGACAGGAGGAAACAAAGAAACAAACAAACAAACAAACAACCAAACAAACAGTGACTGACTGTAGAATAGTCTCCAAGCATTATTGTAGTTTTATTTATTTATTAATTTATTAATTTTTATTGTTTTAATTTTGGTGTGTAAGGAAGGAAACGGTGTGGCAGGTAGTGAGTTTGACTAAATATTTTGACAACAGTTCATCAACAATTGTGGTGCAGCAGACTTGTAGCATGGCTCTAGGCTATAGAAAACCCATATAAACAATTTTTAGTAGCAACAAAATTAAAACACATCCCAACTGATCGCAATTCCAGACCTTGAGCAAATAATATACACCTCCTAGGAGGCGTGTATGCAATTATCGACTGCGAATTGAGAAATATGATTGGACAGTTTGAACCAACCATTGTGCAAATTGCACTCCAAAAAGCAGCTGGCAATGAAATGACAGGGAGACACTACTTTGGTTTGGTCTGTAATGGAGTATCCTTGGGCCATAGCCCCTTGATAGTGTAAATTCTGTACAAACCTCCACCTCATGACATAACCTATGCATATATTATTATTATTATTATTATTATTATTATAGAAGAAGGAATCACTTTGAGTCATGGTTACCATTACGGTAGTTATTGAAGGAAGAATTTTGTTGAGATGTAGAAGATGATGTAATTCCAAGCGTATCCATGTTTACTGTGGGATGTGGAGTGTGCACAGATGCAATATGTACTTGTATGTGCATGGCTGGTCAGAGTTGTTCTAGGACAGATTGCAAGTGTGATGGGCAGCAGGTTTATTTCGTATTAAGTCAAGCTTGTCTCCAGGACTTAGACTGCAAAGCCTAAAGTTTGCACAGCTAGCAGACTAGGGTCCAATAATAAGAAATTGTATTGACACGGTGAAAGGACAGGGTAATGTTTATCAGGCTGGATAGCTTATGAGGTTTTTTTTTATTTTTAATGTCTACCTTTATTTATTATGTAGCTGCTTTTTGATAGGAAAATCATCACAATGTTTTGAACAAACCTATGGTTTTTGTCAACATCATCGCGACGGCCTGAAGCAGTACGTTTCACTATGTGTCAAAACATGAGCAGAATTCCCATATTTTTGGAACGTATCTTTTTGAAATAGAAATTGGTACCACCTGATGTTTGATTGCAGACAGTTAGTTATATAATGGTTGCTAAAAAGTTACTTGTCATTCCAAGAATAGTTCCCCCAGTGTGAGGTGGTTAGATTCTTGCAGTGATTCGAGTATGTCAAGATATTTCTATTTGGAAGTATTTAAGATTATTATAGTTACGGCAGATATCATTATTTTGGCCAAAAATGACTTGATCATTTATTAATTAGTTTGTTTGTTTGTACTAAGTGAGTTTATGTGACTTGTGCCACCAGATGGTATTCAGGGTTTCATACAGGATTTTTTTCTGGGGGGGAGGGGGGAAGAGTTTAGGAAGGAGGGGTGGGAGGGGCACACGTAGCAAAATATTTGTTTGGCCGCACCCATTTTTGCTGAAACCACACTCATTTGATTAAAAAGTCTTCTCAGGTCTAGAAATAGTGACATCAATCTGTGAAGACTAATGCGTATTGCAATTGAAGGACCTCAATTAACTGAAGTGAACTTTCACCAAATATTAGAATACCATTATAAATCATAACCAAAGAATACCATTAAGTAGTAAATATTAATTTATTTCATGAAATTTTTTTGGTGGGGGGGGGGGGGGGGGGGGGGGGGGGGGGGGGGGATCCCAGGGCGCCCCTACCTCTGTATGAAACCCTGGTATTAGTAGCTCTGTCATCACAACATGGCTATGGTTAGGGCAGATATTGAGAGAATTCCCTCGCCCATTTCCTTCTACCTTCCTTTCTACTCCCATTAAAGTTTATGTTAGTGGCTTCCTCAGTTGCTCAGGTTTGTCTTTGTGGAAGTAAAAGTGGTGACTTTATTAATTATTTTTATTTTTGCTTTGTTCATTCAATATACTATTCCCACTACTACTACTACTGCTGCTGCTGCTGCAGCTGCTACTGCTACTCTGTTCTGTGATGCTAAAAAATTGTGGGGCATATACTGCCTGTATCTCTATAGAGCTTGTTACTATTGGTCCATTTCTAGTGGTGGAGGTATGTGTCAGTTTCACACTGGTTTCAGAAAGAGAGTGGTGCTAAGAATTGAGGTGACTGTATAGGAGAGGAGAAACTGTTATACCTGTGAGTTGCTGACATCCTGTGGTCTCTAGGCACCAGGTTGCACTGTGATTAATGCTTTAATGGCATACGTTTGCTGTCTTACTGTATACAAGTCTATAATTGGGACTTAACATTTATTATTATCGGCATCCTACCACCCTTATAGCTAATACATGTCTCCTATAGCATCTCATATAAAGGAGTAAATTATGCTCAATGGCAACTTGATCAACTCAAACCATAGTAAGGGCCGTACTCAGCCAACTTGAGTCCCTGCCTCACTTTCACTTTGTTACTTCTTTTTTTTTCCTTCTTTTTTTTTTGTCAGAGTGACCTCCAACTTGTAAAACAATAGGTAGACACAAGGTCTGAGGATTAGAGTGAGTGGAGGGTTTGGGAGTAATTTGGGACTATGGTGGTCTTTGTTTAGCAACACCGGTTGAAAGCTAGAGCAAGATGTATTGTTGCGATTCGATGGTGTTTAGCATTTGTATGCACACACATACACACCCACACCCCCCCCACACACACATGCATTCATACACACCACATGCTTACACACGTAAATAGAGTATACACACTAAACACACGTGTACATACTTACAAATATTTAAAGACCAACCACGTGCACACATTCTAACATTGCAAACTAATTCACACCTTTTTTTTAATTAACCTCCGCTATTGGGATTGTACCAAAGAAGCTGAAATAGTGCCCTCCCCACTTTATTTATTAATTAATTTTTTATTAACGCGAGTCATTTTTATTGCCACTGGAATGGATTGAACAATGAAACTACATTATCCAAACCTTCACTTCACTCTACCTGCGTCTCCTTGACTGTGTGATGTATAAGCCAGAGTGGATATGGTTGGATCGTGTGCCAGTGAACAGATTGTAAGCTCATGGACTGACTATTGTATGGTACTATTCCCTATGGCATAACATACATTCAGTGTGTTGGAAGTATACTTGACTTGGATGTCAACAATCACAATAACAACAACAACAACAACAAGATGGGATGAAAGAGGGCCGGAAAACTTTGAGGCCAGCATGGCAGTAGAGAATATTTTCTATGATTGAGTCATTTACATTTGAGGGACTAACGATCATCAGCTGTGGGCATTTAACAATTTTTAAAGCCTGGCTATGGGGTGACCTGTGTGTTTATTTTCCTTTTTGACAGGTTGTCCTGGCAACAGAGAAGACCACCAAGAATCAATACGCAAGTGAGTATTTGCCAATGTTTAGTGTGTATGTGTGTGTGTGTTTCACGGTAACTTGGGGACTTGTTTTTCCAGTTGGTTTGTTTGTGCATATTTAGATTGTTATTGATTGCCTGTGTCCCCCACACCTGTTCATAGGTTGTCGTAGTAACAATAGGGGGTGGTGCATGACTGATGTTTTTGTGTGTGTGTGTGTGTGTGTGTGTGTGTGTGTGTGTGTGTGTGTGTGTGTGTGTGTGTGTGTGTGTGTGTGTGTGTGGAGGGAGGGGGGTGAGCTAGTGAATGACTCTACACTCTACACCACTGATAACCAAAGGTGACTTTTAACTTTCTTTTTCCCCTTTAGTGAAGATTTTAGACAAGAGGCACATAATCAAAGAGAAGAAAGTGCAGTATGTGAGCAGAGAGAAGGAAGTGCTGACGGCCATTGACCATCCTTTCTTTGTCAGGCTCTACTTCACTTTCCAGGACACAGACAACTTGTGTATCCTTCATGATATGGGGAAGGACTGGAGAGAGGGGAAAGAATAAGGAGGGGAGCTGAGGGGGAAAGAGGAGAGAGTTATGGTGGGGCTGGTGAATTAGTCTCCCCCCCCCCCCCCCCCATTCCAGGGGATAATAGTGCAGAGATAACCAAGCTTTTAATTTGTGGTCACACTATCTCGATCACCTGTGTTATGTAACTGACCTTAACACACTACAAATAGACTTTGGTCTTAGTTTAGCCAAGAAAGGAGAGCTGTTAGATTATCTGAAAAAGGTGAGTTTTTAGACCAAGGTTAGTTTCAAGTAAAGCACAGTCTGTGATAGGTACTCTGCCATGAACAGTTAGACACTTTGGTCACTGGCTGAATGTGTGATAGCAGCTTATCCCTCTCCTAGTTATTCTTGGTATTCTCCTAACTGGCATGTAATGTAATACACAATGAATGGCTGTGACTGGCCAGCTAGCGTGTGCAAGAGAAAGTTATATAGGTAATTAAAAATGACTTTTAACAGATGGATGGCCATTATGATGTTGATCTAACACTCGGCAGGGGGTAAGTGTTGTGTGAGGTGTTGAGTAAGACTAAGGTGGACTAGGCTAGTGAACTTGACTCCACAGTGGGGTCATGTGACTGTGAGACAGCCAGTCTTGACAGGACGCCTCTCACCACTGTTATCCATTAGTGTTCTGTTGCATTTACTATCACTGGACATGCTTGTGTTTCAAATCGTGCAGACAAGTGCTTGCACTTCCAGTGTGCTTACACTTGTACTTTCTTTTTTTCTTCCCTTCTCCCCCCCCCCCCCCCCCCCCCCCCCCCCACACACACACACACATACACACACCTGCCTGCCCCTTTCTGTAAATCTTGTAAATCTTGTTTGTCAAGGTTGGGTCTTTTGACGAGGAAGCCACACGGTTCTACTCAGCAGAGATAGTGCTGGCACTGGAGTATCTCCATGGCAAGAACATCATTCACAGGTCAGAAGTAGGCCAGTAATGAATTTACTGGAATTGTGTGGGAGAACACAGTACTAAGTTGCACAACCCACTTTCTTATTTGTGTAGCCTAGTTTGCTCAATTTTTTGTCCTAGTCACATAAGTTCCCTTAATGTACTCTTTCAATAATTCAGTCATTCTAGGCTGAAATAATTGTAAGAATAGCAGTTTTAACAGCCAATGTATATTTAAAATTTAGCCCTACGTTTCGACTTCAGCAAAAAAACTGTATGAATGACCATAGATTGCAACTGGTGTAGCCCTACATAATACACATTACATCATAGTACATATCATGTTTTGCCATGGTAACCGATCTTCGTCTGTAAGTGTTGTAACATTTCAGTCTGGTGTTGTGCCGTCCACACTTAACCAAACATACTAAGTGATCTATTTGTTGTTTAGCTTCTGATAGTGCGTAAAAGAGATACACACACACAGGATTATATGGTGTGTGCTTCTTGTAAATGCTATGTTTGTGTGTATGTTTTGTTGCATGCATGCGCACACGTGTGTGTATTTCAATCATTGTGTCACATAGTTCACACTTATACTTTCATTTGCAATTTTTGAATTGTATGCAACTTAGGAAATGGTATTTTGCCATGTGTAGAGAGTTTTGTGTCAGAGTGTTTTTTTTAATGGTGGATTTTTTCCCCATTCATTGTGGCTGTCACTGAAGTCAGGTTGCTTGTCAGTCTTTATGTTGAGTGTTCCTCTTTAGTTATCTGTCAGTAGTCTTGTTGTGAGGCATCTCTGCTAATCACACATTCCCAGCTAACTTCATTTTCAAACTCTCTCTCTCTCTGTATTCAATGTAATAAGTTTTAGTTATAGGTGCTTGTAGTTGGTAAGGATCATTTCTTGCATATTATATATATATATTATATTATATAAATACTAGTACTTATTACATGAGTCAGAGTGTGATATGGTGGCTAATTTATTTTCATGAGCCAGAGAGTGAAATATCTAGCCATATCACTCTGCTGAGTGTAATAAGTGGCTTATTCCACACTAGATATCTTCACTACTGTAGTTTGTACTATGACAGGTAACTCACTGGGTTTAAGGGGCTCTCCACACACCCCCAGCTGATATTTTAGCAGCTGCTCCAACCAGGTTTAGGCTATACTATACACCACAGTGTGAGGCAGGTAGCTGTAAAAACCCGGGATAAGTGGCTAGTTTGGCTGGTTGCTATAGCTACTAGGGTAATGAGCTTGCTGCAATACAGCTTGAAATAACAGCGCGTGAAATATCATGAGTATGTAATTTCAGGGTCTTGTACCTAAAGATATCATTGTGAAGGTATCTAGGGTGGAATAAATATATATATATATAGTTTTGGTTCACTTATCAATATAATTTTTTTGTTCCACTGCAGGGACTTGAAACCAGAGAACATCCTCCTCGATGACGACATGCACATAAAGATCACAGACTTTGGTACTGCAAAGGTCGTAGAGAGTGGAGGAGATGGTGAGAGAAACCAATTGTGAAAATTATGTAATCATCACTTCATTGGTGGTGTTTTCTTATTTTCTGCTCTTAGACCGAGCCAATTCATTTGTGGGAACTGCAGAGTATGTTTCCCCTGAGCTTTTGCAGAACAAAGTGGCATTTAAAAGGTAGTCAAGCTGGTTGGTTTAGATGTAGCAGAGCTACAGAGCTAACCGAGTGCTTATTCCTTTGACAGATATGTATAAGTTTAATAAGCCATAAATTCTCGGCCTTGTGGGCCTTCAAGTGGCATGAGAAAAAAAAATGTGCAAATGTTGTGAGAGTAAGACTGACCATTTTAAGAAAATATTGACTGTAAGAGTAAAAGTGAAATTGATATTTGAAATTGGCTAAATTTAAGCGTTAACTTGCTGCTTTGTGTTTAGTTTTGTGTCTTTCTCCATGTGTTCTCACAGCTCCGACCTGTGGGCACTGGGTTGCATCATATTCCAGCTGCTGGCCGGAAGACCACCATTTCATGCACCGTGAGTGATGATACAGCATGCACCCCTGTAATGTTTGTCATTATTTGATCACATCAGGAAACTAACTAATTGTAGCAGTGCTTGGCTACAATAATTTCAAGTACAGTTGAACCTTGTTGACTAGGACTAGTGGGTGGTTGTGACTTCTAAAATATCTGTACTTTTGAATAATGTACTTTTTAAGCTCTAGTGTGAATGCCATGAGCATCCACAGATCACAAAATGTTGATTCTCAAACTAACATTACATAGTTCCTATGCACACATTTTGAGCTGGAGTTTTGATAGAGCATGCTTAATTTTGAGACACTTGTAACTTTAAATGAAGTTGGCTGTACTAAAATTTAAGGAAAGTAATTTTTAACTTAGGTATTGTAGTTGTCATAATTTCATATTTTTTTTTTACATCTATTCTTCCACTGTTTTACTTGTAGCAACGAGTACCTATGTTTCCAGAAGATCACTAAATTAGATTACAAAATTCCGGAAGGATTTCCTGACAATGGGCTGGATTTGGTGGAGCAACTTCTGGTAAGATAGGAATACACTGTTTTATTTTCTAAATTCCCCCTCCCCTCTCTCTCTCTCTCTCTCTCTCCCCCCCCCCCCCCCCCCCCCCACCCCCCCCAACCACCCTTCCCAATTATCTTTCACTGATAGGGTCTTAGTGTCTATAAGATAGTTTGGCACTAAACTTGGGGACAATTTATTAATTCGCTAATACAAATCCTGTTTTGTATCACCATTCCTTGGTTACAGAGGTATGTGTTATTGTGACAGTAACAACAGATACTATTCAATTACCACTGCATAGCCAGACAGACAGGCTGATGAACTTCAAAGCATTCTTGTATTATACAGTATCAGTTTGCACCCCTTTATGTTAATGTTTATGGAGGAAAATGCTAATAAATATTAAAATAAAGAATTAGTAGTTTTTAAGTTAGAGGAGGAGAGTATAGAAACCTAGAGAACAATTTCCTCTTCCATCCCCCATTCCCTCAACCCCATTTCCTCAACCCAAACCCTTCCTCTTCCTCTTGCAGCCTCTTCTCTTCTTCTATAAGCTTACTTACAGATGGATACCGGGATACTTTCTTTTTGCTTAGGTGCTGGATCCTGCGGCACGTCTGGGGTGTGACCAAATGGGCGGGTACCACCCGCTAAAGGCACACTTGTTCTACAAGACAGTGGTGTGGGAGAACGTCCCCAACGAGCAGCCCCCCAAAATCATGCCGTACCTGCCGTCTACCTCCAAAGGAGAAACGGGATTCCGTAGTGATGTTAACGTGAGGGCAGAGGTCAATAGGTGTGCTGTAACCATGGTGATAGTGTGAATTTTGCCGACGGGCATGCATTTTTTTTAATTTGTTAGTAGTCAAAACTGTCAGACGTCTGGGTGCGTGGGTCCATTTGTCATACAAGCTGACTTATAATTAAATGCCATTTCTTTAATTAGAAATGTTGCAACTAATACTTAAATGTTTATGTTTTGTGGATTCAAGTTGTCATAGTGTTTGTGTTGGTAAAGGAAGAGGGTTGAACAAATGTTTGGTTGCATTTCACTTAGTTGACACCCAATCTGGTGTGACATGTTAGCTTGTTATTGCAACTGGCAGTTAGCTAATTAAGCCAAACCTATTAAATGTCGCTTTGGTACTCTGTTAATTAGAGCTCCTGTTAGTACCCTTTCTCACACCACTGAATCGGTTGAAGTGTTGTAAATTAATTCTATCTTGCTGCCAAAGTTACTGAGAATCTACATATTTTATCATATGAAGTGTTATCTGACTGGCACTGACTGGATATACGTAGCTATGTGTATATATTAATCGATTAGCGTTCCAGTTTTTTAAAATCAATTTGTGGGTGTGGTTAACTCGCAGGTGGGTGGAAGTGAAGGTGACCGGGAGTTTGAAGAGCGTTTCCTAGAGTGCTATGGTCTGGTAGACGGGGGGAGTGACCAAAGTTCGGAAAGATCCTCTACTGTCCCCCGTACTGACAGTGAACCCACAGGTGATGAGAGAGAAAGGCTTCTGAGTGAGCAGAAGGTCAACTCTCCTTGGTAAGTCCTGGAAAGATAAAGGGTTAGTTTTCATCCTCTACACTGTCAACGGCAAGATATATTATGTATTTATTGTTTGTTTGTTTATTTAAGTACTTATGCAATGTGTTTTTTTTTGCTTATTATTCAATTTTTGTTTTATCATTTCCTTAGGCATCAATTCATAAACAACGAGCTTATTGTCAAGAATGGACTTGTGGACAAGAGGAAAGTAAGCATCTCTCTCTCTCTCTCTCTGTACTTACGCATGTAACGGTTATATTTTTTACGTGATGCAATGAATGAAATTCGTACCCAGTAATAAAAGGGTTATCTTATTGTCAACTAAATTGACAAAGTGTTAGCCATGTGTGTGTGTGTGTGTGTGTGTGTGTGTGTGTGTGTGTGTGTGCATATGTAGGGTTTATTCAGTAAGCGTAGACAGCTCATTCTCACTGATGCCCCTCGGCTCTACTACGTGGATACTGTCAACATGGTCCTCAAAGGGGAAATACCATGGTGAGTCACACCCCCACAGTCATACTCTAACCTTCACTCATTGTTCTTATATCTCCACAGGAGTGCAAATATGAAAGTGGAGATTAAGGACTGGAAGATATTTTTTATCCACACGGTGAGTCTCCATGGATTGAAAGTAGTGAAGGAGGTGGTGTTGGTAAAGGGTCAGGCCCAACATATTTGCAGTATTTACTCTACTTGAGCAGAAGTGCACAACACTTAAAAAAAAGAAAAGAAAAAAAGCAAGCAATAATAGCTACTCAGGAATGTCTAGCAACATACTTGTAATGAAAACAATAGATCTTACATAATTAATTAATAATTACCTCACAATAAATTGTTAGCTGGAGTGTTCTACCCACATTATATGTTCCCCCCCCCCCCCCCCCCCCCCCCATTTCTCCCACCCTTCCTTTCTCCCACCCATCCATGTTCCATCAGCCTAACAGGACATATTATTTGGAGGACCCCACTGGGCAAGCCCAAGTCTGGGTAGACACCATTAACAAGTGGCTGGAAAAGTCTAAGGAAGCCAGGACCAAACGATAGCACTCTCTTACTTTACTCTAGAACTCTATCCTTATTATCAGAACTTACAGTAGCAGGCGACTTTTTTATGGATTCATTTCTTCACTGAATCTCTGCATATGGTTCTTTCTATATTTTTATGACCTCTCTTGTTTCTTCATCATTTTTCCTCACTGTCATTGGGTTACTCTGCGTGTATGTATCTCAGCCATCAGGTTAGTGTAGAGCATAATTTTTGGTTGTTTCTTATATTTAGAGCTAGAATAATTTATAATAATAATAACAGTAATAATAATATAATAATAATATATTAATAACAATATAATAATGATTCAGTCATTCTCGGCTGAAATAATTATAATAATAGCAACTTTTCTCATTCGAACAGCCAATACTATGTTGATTAAAACTTAACCTGACGTTTTGTCTTCTTGCCGAAGTCCTCTTCAGGGGTCAACTGAGGTGGTTGAACTCTCCGTGGTGATATAATAAACACAATGTAAACAGTGAGATTACTAGAGAGTACATTTACTGTTTATTATATGCTGAAGGGTGATTGGCACGCAGCATAAACAGCCAGCAGAAAATTTCTCAATTCTAACAGCCAATGTTAATTAGAACTTGACCCGGCGTTTCAACTTCTTGCCGAAGTCCTCTTCGGGGGTCAATCAAGAGGACTTCGGCAAGAAGTCGGAACGTCGGGTTAAATTTTAATTTTAAACATATTGGCTGCTAGAACTGAGAAAAATTGCTATTATAATTATTCAGCCGAGAATGACTGAATCATTGAAATAACAATATAGTAATCATGTGAATGGTTCAGTTAATTCCATTGCCTTTACATACATCATTATCAATATGAATGGCTTTTCTCAATAGAATGTGACTGGCCCACACTGCAGTCTACTTTATAGACCCCATGTGATAACATCAGCACTAATAAGTTCACTTTAGATATTTGGTGGCAGCTGCATTTATTGGATTAAATAATACATGTATTATATGCACAATGCATGTTCAATTTTAAAAGTAGGAGACAAATGACTATATTTTAAAGTCACTCATTACCAAACCTTTCATGCAACTAGCTTTTGTTGTTCCCTTTCACTCGCGTTTCTCTGCTACTGTGAAATTACGACACCAAACTCAGTGCTTTAATAGCCTTCTCTCAAATGTTATTCTCAATTTAAAGGCAGCAATGCAATTGCTCCGTTGAGTTGACAGTGTGGGATACATAAAATGTTTCTATTTTTTATTTAAAGTGCTGAATTAACAAGACTAAAATCCGTGAAATAACATTCAGTTTGTTGCGCAATCAGAGAACACAAAAATAATAATACTGAAGAAACTATTTGCAAAATTGAATCAGCAGAATAAAACAAAGTTGACTATTCTTCACGATTCCTTGAATAGCTTCGCTAAATCTCCTCCAAGAATCTTCTTGTTGACTTTGAAGAAGTTGATAGCCCTAGCATCTCCTTTATGTGCTCTGCCAGAAAGTTCAGAGGCTGCCCGAGACTTGGTGTTTTCAGTGAGGATGAATAAAGGTAGGGTGAGGTTGAGGCGACTTGAATGGGTGGGGACTGAGGGAAGTCCGGGGAGGGTGTGTAGCGGAACCACGCACATGCCCATGTAATCATCGGCTGTGATTAAGTCGTAGTCATAGAAGGTCAGGAGAAGAATAGATCCTTTCGTGGATGCATTTTCTGCCTTAGCTGGGCTGTTAAGGTAATACATCACAGATAAGGTAAGGTGTCATTGAAGAAAATATATGGTAAGGTATAAGTATGCAACCATTGAAGATGAAAAGATACCATGAAGAGAAGAGTGTCAGTAAGGTAAGAAAAAGATGGGAAAAGGAGGAATGGTATAGAGAGACAGTATTACAAGTAAAGCACCAGAACAGAAAATAATTGAACACGAAGGACAGCTATGAGACCTGTTCAAGAAAATTTGCAAAATAAGCCATTAAGTTTAGTTCATTGCAGTTGAAGATCTGCACTGAGTGCGACCATTCGAACAGAAATTGTCTTAAAAATATCTATCACTGTCACATGTAGGCAACACTGGCCTCACCCATACACACTAAATACTTACATCTTGAACTCCTTGTCGAAGTATGGATCAAGACTCTCCTTCACAATATGTGTCTTGAATGTCTTCTTGTAAGTGTCAGGAAACTGCCATTGAGGCAGGAGGGTGAGCACCACGTATGGATCACTGGACCCTGCATAGCAACACACGGTTACCATTGAAAATAGCTATCTAGAATGAATTACTGTTTATTATAACTAGACAGGAGGAAGTGAATGCCTGCCCTCCTCCCACCCCCACCATCCCTGCCCTCCTCCCACCCCCACCATCCCTAGCTGCCCTCCTCCCACCCCCATCATCCCTACATTTTGATTTTATGTAAAGCATGAAATCAGCATATATATAATATATATATTTTTTGCAGGTTTCTTATAACAGACTTGGTATTTTACTCTCATTGCCCCTCATAATAAATTAAGAAAGTTTTTCCCGTCTTAGATTTGCTATCTGTATGCAGCCCTGCTAGAGTGTGAATAATTTGGTCAAGAGAGAACCACAACAACGAAGATTAAGATTTAGTAAATGATTTTCTACACACATGAAAACTTGCAATAATGTAATCCCTTACCAGTTTTGTCCATGATGGGGAGTCCCCTGCACTGGACGACATGCACATCCACAGCTTCCTGACTGGCGTTGTAGTTGATACTGAGCAGCAAATCTCCGTGCTCCTTCACTCCACTCTCGCTCACCTGCTCCTGTAATTCCACCAAGTCTGAGAAAAACTGCTGAGTCAGTTCTTCTGAGTTGAGCTTGAGGAAGTCTAACTCTGCCTTCATATCCTGATATAGAAATCAAAAATTATTTTTCAATTTAAAAACAAAGATAAAACAAACAAACAAAAAAAACCCAGAAAGACCTATCCTGACCAGAAAGTCTTTTCCTTGCATCATAGACAGCTCCAGTCCCTGGCCTCCCACATGGAAAAAGTTGGTAAGGGTATCCAGGAGCGTGTGCAGCCGTTGGTAATTGAGGGAAATATTGGCATCTTTCTTAGTACCGAGTTCTTCTGCCAGGTAAATTCTGATGACTTCCACACACGTGTTCCAGATAGGAAGAAGGATGCTATAGAAGTAAGATCAAGGTTAGTTATGGCAAACCATTGATAGATTATAACTGACATTATAACTGGTCCTGTATAGAAATTAACTAGAGAGCTAATTTTTTTATGTTAAAAATTTAATGAACTTTTTGGTTTTTGAGTACACATTACTTGGTAATGCATGTTAATTTGAAAGATAAATAGTCAAGTAGTTGTGTCATAGCTGAATCAAGTTTTGAAGTAACAATTAAAAAGAGAAATTAGGAAGAGGTGATTAAAAAATCAACTTCAACTCATGTAGTTTCTTAAATTATAAAATAATGTCATTAGATATAAATCCCAATATGGCCTACTTACAGGCAGGTATGCTGCACACCTGTGTGCACTCCCGTCATCTTAGACACGTAATCATACTAAAACGGCTCAGCAATCGTTAGTTATCTACTCGACATGTTTGTGTTTCATTTTTCTTGATGAGCTCACTCACTGATAGAAGCTGCCTAGATAATGATAAGTGTAAATAGTTTCAAGCTAGTTTGTGAACTTCTAAAATTTGGGATTGGCAAATATTGTGAGATAAGTGATGCCCAACTTTATAGCTTTTATATTGAAAATCTCACTGAAAAAAAAAAAAAAAAAAAAGGCTCACTCAGCAGCTGCCAATGTATTTAATTATTATAATAATTTTGGACTTTCCAACCATAATGCTTCATTACAATATGTTTTGCACTATGAACCCTCAGCGCGAATGTGCAATAGGGTTATAGTAGTCGTCCAATCTGTCTGTCATGCTTCCGATTTCGGATATTACTGACAATTAATCATATGGTATGAACTTATTCAGAACGACGATTTAAGACCTTTTATTGTGCTATTTTTTTAAAATTTCAGGCTGATTTTTGAGAAAATGTGAAGCTGTCAGCTCCACACACGTGCTAGTTTTTGTGGGTAATTCCCCTATCGTCATGTCGTAATCATGCGAGAAAATAATTTCTTGCTGCCTGCGTTATTTTTTTTTAATGCTGGGAAGTTAACAGAGTGTGGGATAAGGAGTTTCGCACTGAAAATATATACCGGTGAGTGTCTCTAGCCTGTTTTTTCTTCCTCTCTTTTTACATCTACCGTTTCCATTGCTCGAGCGTTATTGATACCTGCTTAGGAATAGCCACAAAAAATTATTCTTTTGGTTGAGAAATGATTTCGTAATAGCTAGTTAAGTATATAGTAGCACTTCACACCTTTGGTGCTTTATTTTTACTTTAATCATAATTTTAACTTTCTGACTATCAAATTATAAAAGAATGACGGGTAAGCTCCTGGAATAATAGTTAAGGTTTAGGAGAAAAAATAGGCAAAGTATTAGCATAATAGGGCAAGGTCAACTCCCTCCCTACAACAGCACAAGGTCAACTCCCTCCCTACAACAGCACAAGGTCAACTCCCTCCCTACAACAGCACAAGGTCAACTCCCTCCCTACAACAGCACAAGGTCAACTCCCTCCCTACAACAGCACAAGGTCAACTCCCTCCCTACAACAGCACAAGGTCAACTGACCATGAGAAGACCTCAGGGTACGTGGAGTCCACTAGAGTCTGGAGGTTTGTGGTGAGGTAGTCCAACAGTGGAGCCACTGCCTGCACGTGCACACAATTAGAACAGAGTGAACCAGTGAACGAAAAATAATGATTTTAAGGAATGATAATGAAATAGCTGAAAAAATTAAGAAATACAAGCACATATGTATTGAGGAATAGATTCAGTTGTTGTTTTTGTGAAACAGTAGCCTAATGTAAACATAGTGATAATAAAGTGTGACTCAAACAATAAACAAACTTGAAGTCAAACCTACATTCATGTCAGAAGTTCCTTCTGGTGCTGACAGAGAAGCTCCGACCCTCTTCCTTATCTCTGGAGCCATCCGGTTAGAGAAATCAGAGACAATGTGCTTCATGCGATTATCAAAGTCGTCCTCCGCACTCAATAGCACTCTCTCCACAATATCCTTAGCACTCTCACCCAAGTTAGCCTCTGCTTCAAGCCACTTGAAGAACTTGTTGAAGTCAAGTTTGTCCGGGAGTTGTCTGATTTGAGTTCTGATGTGATGCATGTTGTTCAAGTCTATGCATAGCTACAAGAAGATACATGTGCCAGGTCACATGATATACATACATGCACACATTTCCAAACAAAGTAATAATTATCGTCAACCTTCAGTGCATGTGGAAGTGGATCCTATCACTTGTCTTGTCAGTTCAACCAGTCGGTCAGACACATAGTCAGTAACTAGTAGTGGGCACTTGCAAGTTTGCCATCAAATAACTATATTGATAATAAATACATTTGATCTGTACTTAAGTTCTAAGTTTTGACTCTGACACGCCTTCTTCAGCGATTTACTTTCAAAAGAATATGTTTTCCTCAAGTTAGCAATAGTAATGACACTTTACCAAACACTTAGTAGTTTCTTTAGCATTTGATCAGCTCAGATAAAGGAAGAAAAAATTGTATCCTTCAATCTTCACTCAGTATCATCTACTACCAATGACACGCCCACACACACACACCTACTCACATCATCAGAAGCAGCAAACTGTGAGAGAGACTTGTAACTGTCAATCCTAGCCTGGTAGAGCTGCTGCACGTAGAATTGAGCCAAGTCACTCATCTCCTGAACCATGTACACCATCATGCTGTACGATATGGAGGCATCCGGCCAGTCCAAGTCACTCCAGAACTTGGCCACTTGCTCAATGAAACCTATCGTGTCAATGGCGGACGTGGAGATCTTGATCTTGTCTGTCACTGTCTCGTTCAGTTCAATCGATTTCTGGATTCTGGCCTTGCAGCGGGTAATGGCCACACTGATCCAGCTCTTTACGTGGTTCTTGAACCACATATGTGATGAATCTAGGGATAACTCTGCCTTCTTGCTAAAATGTACCAAACAACAAAACAAACAAAACAATATGTAAATTATAACACAACAAACGAACAAGTAAACACACATATGCAAAGGTACATACATATATAATTCATACATACACATATGTATGTATATACTGATACACACACATAATAAGAATTGATACAATCTTTTCACACATTTAGTTCCTTACTCTTGCGAAGTAACATATTGGGACAGTTTGACCATTGCTCGGCAAGAGGTGTAGATCTCGAATGTGATTGGAGCAAGCTCAGGACTGGCTTCAGACTCCATTATTTTGGATTCGATTTCCTTGGTGAGCTGCCAGCAAATACAACAACACCATAAGTCATGTAAACAACAAGAAAAAGCCTCACCAGTGTGTCCATGGAGACGTAGAAAAGTGTGAAATATGATATTCCCAATCTGAGTAAGGAGAGAAGAGGCAAAAAACAAAACAAAACAAAAAACAAATAAATTTTGGAAAATTTTCAACATATAAAACTTACTCTAAGAAGAGAGGGTCCAATGTCTTCAAAACTTTGTGCATGAAAATGAGTGATTCATTAACCAAATCTCTCAAAGACTCTAAGTCACTGGTGGGCGTCTTTACAAATAAAACACACACACAAACACAAATTCAATCATTTAACTATTTCAGTGATATTTTCCACCCTTTACTGCCGCATGCACACACCTGCGTGAGTGGGAGGAGTTTGGCGTTGAGAATGGAGAACCACACGGGGACAGCTTCCGAGATACAACTCTCTAGCAACTCCTTGAGCGATTCCTTTCCTTCAGACAGAAGGCGAACGAATGGTCTGAAGGCATACAGTTCCTTGAAGGCACTGATAAACAAACAAACAACAACAACAACAACAACAAACAAACATGAGCACACACTCTAGAGCTTGGAGAATCAATAAACAACTTGAAGGCATATGATTCTATAAAGGCACTGTTATAACAAACATGTAGACACTTGTTAGAGTTTGCACAATCAATACGAAATAGAATCTAGTACTGTTTGCTTCCCAAGTTATGAAACTTCCAAAGACTGTTTTGTGCACAAACTGTAACCCCTTTGCTGAACTCTAGTGGGTGATGCTGATATAGAAATGTGAAAGTATTTATTGAGAGAGAACAACAGCAACAGGGGAGTAGGAAGCCAGGGGTGCAGGCATAATGTTAAATTATAGTTATAGCTATTATGTAGAGTGTACTAACTTAAAAAAGTGAATCCACCATAATTAGAACTTACAAATGCCTGCCTTTTGTGGCAGTCATAGCTCAAACATTTTCAAGTATGTGAGGCAAATAATTAAATGGGAAGACTCCTAGTAGTGCAAAAAATGGCCATTTTGTAGACCAACAATGCTGGAAAGACCTCTGAACTACGCTTGTCTTTCCAAAACTGCTTTGGAATAATAGTAAACGAAGGACCAGGCTGGAGTGGAGTTTCCTAAAAATCTTCCAAAAGGCTCGATATTAGCTAGCTATTTAATCTCAGCAGAAATCATTTCGACAGCCCAAGTTCAACAATGGCCACGAGATTAGGTAAAGAGTAGAAAACAACAACAATAGACATGCACCCTTTTTGTTAAAATATTGGTGCGGCCATGGTCACACGGCTGCACCAGTTCCAACACCCCTGAGTAAACATACATATAAAAGGTACTGAAAGAAATGCTTTGCTGGTATGTACACTGGGAACTCATTCAATACCTCAAGGCTCAGTACCATTCCATAATAATTACTATCACAAAAACAAACCAACAAACAAACAACTATAAGAAGAAACAACACAACATTAAGTACTTTTTAGTTTGTAGCAAACTTGATGGAAAATGTGTGATAGATAAAATACTTTTGTTTCCAATTATTGATGGCTATGTGACCAAAGGTTATTAATTTGAAATTTCTGCATGAGTAACCAGAAACTCTCTGGGTCATTATAAGTCGGATAATTATTCAGTTAAAGTTGTATTTATACACTTCACTGGAAAACATTTCTGTTTCCAAAGTTCCCAACTGCACCAAACACAAGGCTTCACTTCCCAACACCTCAATATCACTTCACACTTCAAATTACTCTTAATTCCACAAGTATCATCTCACGCACTTGCACACACACACATTCTTCCACTTATATTTGACACTGTCACATGCCAATAACCACACCCCTTATCTAGTGCAAAGCCTGACCAACCCATCCCTCCTGCAGTCACCAGAGAGTGTCCTTGATTCTCTGCAGTTCTGCTGGTTTACTGATGTTGTACAGGTTGAGATGATTTCTGAACAACTCTTCCAAATTGGCCTCAAGGTCAATGAGGTCAGTGAAAAGCTGACCAAGCTGCAGCAAAAGAAAAAAAAAAAGAAAAAGAAAGAAAGAAAAAATAAATAAATAAAGAAGTAAAAAAATAGAGTCACACATTACCAGATGTGGTCACATGTCCACTACTGACTTACCCACTCCAAGGAGCTGCCACCTCTGCCGTCCACTAGCTCTCTCGGAGTGATGTCCTTGGGCAGAAGACCTTTGTGCTGTCTGATCTGCACCAGCAGAGAATACACGGTTGCCATGGAGATGGCGTAGAACTTGTGGTACTTGAGCAACACGGAGAAACGACTAAAGAGAGAGAGAGAGAGGAGGTAAAATGATAAACACACAATGAATGAAAGTGAGGGAAACAGAAGACAATGAATGCAACACAATAAAACCATTAATAACCATTTTAAGAACACTTAATTTTTATTAAACAGAGCGAGTAAGTTGAGAAAACTCCACTTGTCAGCACTTCATAAATAATTCCCAAGTTTGATTCATTTTCATTTGTACCAAACAACAACCAGCACAATTATCAATTGTATATGTGTACAACCAACACAATGCACCTGTGTGAGTACATGAATACAATGCACCTGTGTGTGTACATGAATACAATGCACCTGTGTGTGTACATGAATACAATGTAACAGGGAGTTCTCTTATTTCTTGCATTGAGACAAATGCATTCTTATGAAATTATCAGTGACTGTTATCATCAATCAACTTGAATAGCATAGTTGAACTCACAGCGCCACCAACTGCAGCTCATTTAGGCCATTCAGTAGCGCGTGCTGTTCCAATAGTTTCTCTGCATTGGGTGCCAGCTTCCCATCCCACCTTCTTGTGTAGACGTTGCCACGCCTACTGCATGAGTTGACAAGTGCTCTAATGAGCATCGTGTGTTCCCACACAGACACCTACAATAATAAAATATAGCTTCACTTATGTCACTCCAATTCTTCTTATTAAAAACAGCAACAATAACAACAACAAAACAAAACAACTACAACAAACAAACAGCAGAATGGCATGAAATTCTGTGCCTGCCATTTTAAGTGTCTTAGCGTATCTGATTCAACTTCTATTTAGGTCCTTGCACCATGAGTGATACCCCTTTAATTTAAGTTGTTATCATGTGATCCACAATTGTTAACTTATTCCAGCTGCAAGTCAACAAAGCCTGACAGTACAGCATAACTTACTGGTAGCTAATGCGTTTTTAATGCCTCTTATTAGTGTCAGCTACTGTAGCTTTGAAATAGCACACACACACACACATACACACACACAATAGCCATGCTAGTACGACATGCACAAACAATCCTGGATAGCATATGTTTGTATACAATTTTTTCCCCTGTGGTAAAGCTTAAAGCTCTACTGCTACACGCCACCTGTGGTTATTGATAACAGCATTGTTACATGCAAGCCAACATGCACTGAAACAATAGCATCGTACAAATAAACACTGGCTGACAAACGTGTGCTTCATTATCATTAAACAAACAACTACGGCAAGCTTTTCTGTCTGGGGTGGCGTGAATCTTTGAAGACTTCCCCAACTGACTGCTTATTGTGATGTAAGGATAAATAGAAACTTCCTAAAAGTGTGCACACAGAGTACATACATACTTACATACATACTTACATACACTATATACAGTACATACATGTATAAATACACTTATACCATGGTTAGTTCAAACCGTCCAATCAGATTGCTCAATTAACGGTAAATATAATTATTTCATATCCACCTCCTAGGAACTGAATATGTGAACCATTCAATCAAAAATTAGGTTTTAAGCGTTTCCTGTAGTCTAGAGCCATGGGGTCCAAGTCAGTTGCACCATTCGTTCGGTTCGTATGAGATCAAGGGCTCTGGCCCTTGGTCTGTAAATCTTGTACCGACCTCCTCATCGTGGTGTAACCTCTCTGTATACAATTTGATGAGCAAGTGAGACACTCAGGTTCAACTCAATTAAGATTTCATTGCACATGCACCAATTTAATCAGTTGGTAAAGCGGCTAAAAAACAATGAAAGCATTCTACTGGCGTGCTCCTCACAGTAACTGAGTTCCTAGTTCCTTCAACAATGAATGCTCTCACCTTCTTCCAACATCAGTGGTTGTCGCCGAGTAAAGGTGCACTTGAATGACTAATTCACTGCTTGTTTGTTCGCTTGTTTATCTTTTTTTTTTTTAAGAAGAGAATAGATTGTTCGAATATGGTAAAAACAAAACAAAACAGTAAAACAACAACAACAACATAAGTGACCTTTATTCAAGTGTAATTTCTGAGTACTCTTGTGCCTTAATTATAACTAGGCAGGCTCGCTCACCATTTGTGCAATACATACAAACACACATGCTCATTAGGAAGTATGCAAAATATTGAAATCTAAGTATGATTGCTATTTTAAACGAAATTATTGGACATAAGCATGCTAATTTCAGGTGCACCAAGTTTAATAGCCACACCCATTTCGAATTCAGCTTGTTTGCCAATTAAAATTGCTATTATGAATGAAACAACAACAACAACAACAACAACAACTATACACATGTCCTCATATTGTTTATTGTTTTTTTTCATGTTCAGTGACTGATGCACCATAAGGCTGGTCAATAGCTATGGCCTCCAATAATGTGATAACAGACTTCAAAACTCACTTAGAATAGCACTTAAACAGGAACACTTTGAGATAAGTACTGGAAAAGACTAGATATGAAGCCAGGAAGAAATGCTGTAGTTCATGTTCTAGTTCTCATGCACTTTAATCTGCTATCAATATTTAATAGCCTGTTTACTACTTTAACTTCAATTGTGTCCCAAAGTATTTTTTCATACATTCAGTGTGCCATACATCACAGTAACTGTAGCATGTGGAGACAGAGCTAGGAGATGATTGAGATTGGGAGAGAGAGGAGAGTGAAGGGAAGCTGATAAACTGGGTAGTTTCATAAACAAGCTTAAAACAGTGAGCAAAATAAGCTTGTATATTCTAAAAATGTTGTTCTTGTTTTTTTCCCCCCTTCTAGTTGACAACCTCTTACCTTTACTGGAGTGTTCTTTTTAATTCCCCGTACTGACAGACTGACGGAGATGTAACCGTGCTTGGTCTTTCCAGAGTGAGAATGGAGAGTGAACGTCTTAGACTCGCCATGGACAGGTATGGATACCAACGGGTAGAAGGAGCGACCCATAAAATCATCCACACCTTTCCGAAGATCTGACAAGAAACTGTAGGAAGCATAAAGAATATAGAAGAGAAGTCATACTACAGTAATATCACTTACTGGCCAAATCCTTTGATCCCTTTTATTTGTGAACTGTGCTGCACTTCTTCTGCATCACTGTCCCTGGAATGGTAGGAAGAAGAGAAAATAAACGAAGAACATAAAACGAACACACATGAAGCACCAAAGGAGCGAACCCCCTCAGCGCTACTAAGCTATTGCAATATAATCTCAGACCAAAAGAACAAGCAATATCTATTAGCTATTTTAATCAGGCATCAATATAGTTCAAGTAATGAAAAATGGTACATGGAAATGCTGTCTTCATAAGAGAAGAAGTTAAACAGGCCAGAAACAGTCACCAGTATACATTTTCAACGTGAAACTTCACTTCTTTCAACACTTCCCTGAGCATAAAGAAAACTACACCGCTCACTGCAAGAAATTATTTCCTCACGTGATTATGACGTGATGCTAGGGGGCGTTACCCACAAAAGCTGGTACCTACGCAGAGCTGAAAGCTTCAACAATTAGCCCGAAAAAAAAAAAAAAAGTAGCATAATGAAAGGTCCTAAATCTGATTAAGTTCATACCCAAATCAATGGTTAATGGTTAGTAATCTCCAAAATCAGAGCATGACAGACAGACAAACAGACAGGACAACTACTATAGCCCTCTCGTGCATGCGCGCTGAGGGTTAATAAAATACGCGCACTTGAAATACAATTAGCTAATGTATTATATAATCATCCACAACATATACAGTACTTACCAGACTTCTAATACCAACACTTCCTTCTTGGGGTCTGTAATACTCCTAAAAAATTGATATATAAAATAACCAAATAAACAAATAAATAATATTAAAGTCCAAAAATTCTCATTACCAATTGGTTCTTTAAAACATTACATTGGATACATTATATGTTTTCTTTCTAAGTCTGTCACATACTATCAGCTCCAATGAGGTAAGGATCATTCATTAGCAGTCCACACTCACAGCTCTATTTCCTCATTCCACTCTGGCTCCAATGTGGCCTTCTTGATGGACGTTGCCTTGATTTCCACCACTAGCCCCTCCTTCTGCCACACCTCCAGGTCCTTCTCCTTCACCACACTCTTGTTCATGTGAGCCTCTTGTAGGATGCCCAGGCGACAGTAAGGATCACTCTTACCTAACACACACACACACACACACACACACACACACACACGTGTAACACACCACATTACAGAAATTATGAAAAGAGGAAGAGGAGGCGGAAAAAAAAAATGGAGTTAGAGGAAATGAGAATAAGAAATGAGGGATGCAATGAAGTGCCAGTTACCATTGGAATCTTTTGCTGTCAGTGATGTTCCACTCACAACTACAGCAGAAAGAAAATATAAACTTTAGAAACACAGCCGTTCATTGTCCTCCTCATTGCTTTACCTGTTACAGTGAGGCACAGCTCAGGCGTCTGGTAATGTGACACGTGACGCCACATGATAGTTGACACAAGGCCAGTTCACGCATGAGAGAGAGAGGGAGGAAGGGAGCAGGTGGTACCAGTAGTAGCAGCACACAGGTACATGGTGGGGAACAAGAATGGAGAATTGTAAGACACAAACTAAACAAGTGAACAGAACAACTCAAGACAGTGAGTGGTATTAATTATTGAGCATGCAGCACCAGCTTGTATGTCACACTTTATTGTACATCCAGGGCAGGGTCATCTCATGACCACTGTCTATTGCAATACATTAACAACTGGTGGCTGTAGGCGTAGTATTACTTGAAGGCAATACTACAACGTGATAATTTCATATTAAACTTTAGATAAGTAAGTAGTCACTAGCACTGTTATGTGTGTGTATTGGACATTTGTACAACTTAACTTGCTGGCAGCTTAAGCCAGTATACGGTAAAGTGCTTGACATGCACACATCTATACATACATGACCTAGCAATGTAAATATATTAGTTAGAGTGTAGCTAGTCACAGCGAGCGATCTGATCGGTCTGTTACATGATTCAATTCAAGTAGGTTCACACTCTGCAGCATTTAGAAATTGAATTCTTGTTGCTGCGCTCTAAGCTTTATTGCCACGAACATTTTTGTTTGGTTTCTTTAGGTTTTAGCCATTGCTATGCTCTCAAAAATTTGGATTTGGATATCGTGAATCTGCAACGTTAAAATTTTTTGGCTCAGGTAGCATCCTCACCGCCTCAGATTCCTAAATGCAGCAAATTCACGGTATCATAATCTAACTATATATACCAGTTCATTCAATTCATAATAAATGCCAATACATTTCTGCACACACTCTACATTCCTAACATTGATGCAATAGCCCATAGGCTATATTATAGCTTTTGTATGAATTGAACATAATTGCAAGAATTTCATTACCTCCTGCTCATCAACTGCCTTTGCCATGAGCTCCTTAACCTTCTCACTGGGGAAGTTGAACACCTGCATGTTCATATCACATGTTCAGATCACATGTTCACACCACATGTGCAGATCACATGTTCACACCACATGTTCATATCACATGTCATATCACACGTTCAGATCACACAACCCAACAATTTACGTGCAATAATGAAAAGATGCAACTATTAATTGTAAAACAATGTTATTATTGAAGTGTCGTACTATACATACAAACATGGATACATTACATACACACATACAAACACTACATACACGCATATACATACATTACCACACACTGCATCTGATTCATAACTAGTGATACGCTCTAATAGCACAAAATAGCGAAGCGAGCGATGCATGTTCCCTGTAATTGCAGCTATTCCATGCATGCTTGGTGTGGCTACAAAATACTCTTGCAGTACAAAAAGTAGTGGGGATATTAGCTTCTTGTTCACATGGTGTGGCTGCATTTTCAGTGTCTTCAAGAGTAGTTGAGTCTACAGCTAGATGTGTGAATGTCAGATCAGTGGCTATATGTAATGGCAGGAAAATATAAACAAATGAAATACTTTTTTGCATGCATATTATTCAGCGAAGCGAGCGGAGCTGACATACTAATTAGTCCGCCATATATATATATATATTTAGGTCTAGGAATTGTTTTTGTTTTTGCGTGGGCGTACGTGTGCACATTTTCTCCTACACGCTTGCGCGGGCAGGGTAACCTTCTTAGCAACATTTTATTTTGTTTACCCGCCGTACGAAGTAGCGATGCCCAGTGAAACAAATTCTGCGAAAGAGAGACAAAACGTTAGAAACGCTCGGTCAAGAGCTTTGAGGGCGTTAGAAACTCCAGAAGAAAAATTAGTAAGGAGAGAGATAAGAAATGAAAAAAAAAACAGGGCAAGGAGGAGGAGAGCTAAAACGAAACAGAAACAGGTAGCAAAGTAAAGAATCTTTCTTTTTGAAAAGCCATTAAATGTTCCTAATTTATTTATTAGACTATTCCTGAGGATTACGGTACCAATCAACTTGATCTAGCTGCCATTTTAACAAACCATTAAGTGGGTGTGGTTATACGACTGCCCCTCCTCCCCCCCCCCACACACAATTCAGCACACATGCACAAACTTGACTACTGAGCGTGCTCCCACCACCACTCCCACACCTGCTGCAGATAGTCCCTCATCTCCTGCTTGATATTGTCACCTGTCGTCTCCCGGATGTCATTCATGGTTGCCAGGGCAACAACACAAGTCTTTTCCACCTGAGGAATACAAAAAAGAAAAAAAAGGAAAAAAAAGCCCATTGGTAAGATCTATTGCTGCCAGCCGAGTTGATTAGTGTAATAGTAATAAATTGAAAATAAACACTTAGTTTGATAAGTTTATTATGAAACTACTTCAATCAGAGATTTGAGGCCTTGAACAGGGTGGTTGAAGTGGAGCTAGCCGACAAGAGTTGCTGTACAAACTCAAAACACCAACTTAAGCGTCACTGTATAGTCCAGCAGATAAGAAAAATTATTGTGACAGAGTTGAAACTTGGTATGCAGGTTCGGTTTGGCATATATAACAGTATCAGAAGGGGTGCCAAAAAAAATTGTTTAATTAAAACAAATTTTTTTAAAGTGTGAAATTTTGATTAACAGTTAATTATGTAAAAGAGCTCAATATAAATTGTTTATTATAATGTATTGTGGTTTAATACTTTAATGTTAATGATTAGGAGTCACCTGATATTACAGGCAGCTAGACTATTTAATAGAACTAGCTACCCTGATAGCTAAACCATAATATTTCGGCTTGTGGAGCCTTCTAGTGGTTACTGAACTGAATGAGGGTGACTGAACAAGGAATGTTAGTTGGTGTTGGACAATTTCTGTGACATGTGAGTTGTACTTGGGAGGTGTGAAGGTGTAGTCATAATTGAATTAGTGGCAGTCATTCTGGAACTAACATTCCCAGGGGCTGTGCCCCACCACACAATGATCTCATGTTCTGTATCATCTGTTTATACAAAGTTCCTTGTTCACCCTCATTCAGTTCAGTAACCACTAGAAGGCTCCACAGCCGAAATATTATGGTTTTATTCTACTGAAATAAATTCTCTGAAACTTGCTACACCTGGCTAGCTATCAGGGTAGCTAGTTCTATTAAATAGTCTAGCTGCCTGTAATATCGCCGTTTTTTATTTTCGCTATAATAATTGTATTGGGCGCGCAAATAAAAAAATCGCGGGTATATTGCCGATTATATTGACCAAAGTTTCATGTAAGACATATTTTTGTAAAGGAATGTATATCTGGATGGAACCACTTATAATATTGCTGTACATATCTTCAACAAACACTGTGCTAAGTTTCATGCTTTGGTCCACTCTGTCACAATATTGCATCAAAAGTACAATTTCCCACTGGACTAGTAGCAGTATTACAATGCATGGAATAATAGTGGAACGGTGAAATATGTACATGTCAGTGCATGCACACACACACACTGTGAATGTGGTACAGTGTGGGTAAGGGCATAAACTCCAAGCAACTGTATTGTAACTGCACATGTGGGTCAACTGATCTAGGGATCTGGGAACTGATAGTGCATTGCATGCTTATTGACATCTCATTGCTCTATATCCCACTCATGACAGCAAGCACTGCAAAACTCACCTCCTCTTTGTCGAAAGCTTGGAGGAAGAAGGCGTCATCTTCGTAGCTGGCAATAGAAGTAGGTCTCCTGGTCTCGTAACTGTTCGACTAAGTAAGTAGATCATATCACATATCAAATCATCAAATTATAAGTACGCCTTCTTTTGAAATTATAAACACAATATTTAGATCAGTATTCTCAATACACAACTATTCCATCTTACACACACACACACACACATACACACACACAATCCAATGCACACCCACTAGTCTCTGTACACACACACACACACACGGTTCATATGTGACTGCTTGCCCAACCTCATAGCTAAACATCTGTACAGTTCTTATGGGGAATTCAACACATGGGCAAACTCCCTTCACTCTTGACTGGGCATGTTGATGCAATATGCTCATGCTCATGCATTCACTGAAGGCCAAATAGAAACCATTACACACTGGCTTTAAAACCACTCCCTCGTTAACTAGCTTTCCACAAAACATTGTAAACTTTTGGTATTTATTTTATTCATATTGTAATTGATATATTAAGTGTCGGAGTCCAAAACCCACAGCACTAAGGTAATGCCATGGTGCGGTGTGTGTTAGCACATGTGTGTGCATGCATGTGTATGTACGTATGTGTGTAAGTATGTGTAGTGTTATTGCTGTCTGATAATTGACAGTAAATATAACATGGGCATTATGTAATTTCTTTAAAAAAACTTTCACTATAATGTTTGGTAAAATGTTGCCGTGGTAATTGGTGAGCAAGTGAAGTAAGTGATACTTTCAGGTATAAGTCAATTAAAATTTCGATGCATGGTACGTGCGACCTCCTTTTTCGCATAAGCGCTTAATTATATACTTAAAATTGGTAAAAGTTTTTCAAAATAAACGCACTGCGAATAATCAAATGTAATGATTTTTAGCCGACTATGGAAGCCATCATAAAACTACCATTTTATCACTTAGCAAAAAAAATGGAGAATGGAGTAGTGGAGAATGGAGAAGTGGAGAATGGAGAAGTAGTGAATGGAGAAGTGGAGAATGGAAAAGTGGAGAATGGAAAAGTGGAGAATGGAAAAGTGGAGAACGGAAAAGTGGAGAATGGAGAAGTGGAGAATTGGTGGAGAAGTGGTGAATGGAAAAGTGGAGAATGGAGAAGTGGAGAAGTAGAGAAGTGGAGAATTAAAAGTGAGATAACTGCTAAACTCAGGTAAGATATTATAGTTAGGCTAGCTCACTTGCCATTTTGTATGATGATAACATACCTTCTGGTGTGCTAAATGCAAGACTCTTTTTTATTATTAATATTATTTCAGAAAAAATGAAGCAAGCATACTAAATGACAGTAAAAGGAGGAAATAAGTGTGTCCCCAATATTATTAACATGATATAAAGAAGAAATATACATTGAGTAAGGTATGGATTCAACTGGAAAAAAATACAAAGAGAGCATGGATAAAAGAAAATGTCAGGGTCACTGGTTTAAATGCTTATTCGATTATTATTATGGTTGCTACAACACAACTAACTACCGGTCACTAACTCCAGCGTTGAGTCATGCCTAGTCTAGTCTGTTGTGTTGACAGAAGCTGTGGAAGTATCGCGCGTGTGTAGTAGTAGTAGTAGTAGTAGTAGTAGCAGCACATATATGGAAGCCATTGAATGGATGTGTATTTGTATAAGTGGATGAAGCTTCACGAGTCTTTCATTTGACAATATACAAACATATTACGTCAAACTAGGCCTGACATTTACTCAAGCATGCATGTAGGAAGTGCATACAGTTTAATATAACACACCTGACAGTAAGCATATGTTGGCTAAAATAAACAAACAAATAAAGGAATAAAATATCCACATAATTCTTATCCTTCATAAACGCAAAAATTTAGATTTGCTCACACTCCTACAAAGATTACATTAGACTATATACGTTTTTAACCTCCCATAGCTTGGCTAAGTCAATAACACACTGGAGGGAGAGAATGCTGGAAAATATAGTAGCTGATATCCTTTAAAGATTTTAGTGCAACCATAAGTGAAAAGTTTATATATTCTACTCATATACCAGCAACAGAAGTATCTTTGAATTGAGTTTTATCAATCACAGTAAAATGAAATCTAGGAGATGCCATAACTACTGCAATGCATTCTTTTTAGTTTATCTTTGCTACATTTTGTTTTGTTTTTAATTTCTTACACTCATTTAGTGTATAAGTTTCTGTGTATCTTTTCTAATACTGATTTGAGTATGCTACCTTACACTGCTGTTTCAATGAAGTTATGCAATAGTCAGGTGGCTTAGGGTCATTATGCAAGTTTACCAGTTTCCATTGGACAAAAGCATAAAATTTTGTATGGTTGTTCCTTAGGGCCTACTAAAGAATTTTAGCCTAGGAGCCCTCATGAAACGCGTTCGCAAAGCAAGATGGCTGCCAATCAAAAATAATATCGGACAACTGTTTGGAGTTTGGTGAATCAAAGTAATAACAAGTGTGAAAAATTGTCACTTATAGGGAAAACACTCACAATTAAAGTGTGAAGTAGTAAAAACTAAGCCATTACATAACCATCCTTAGGTTCATGCAACTGTGCTATGTGGAGTATTACATGGAGTTAGATTGGAAACGATGTGTCATTTGTCAGCAGGATTAATGACACATGACGATGACCAATGTACAAGCAGTTGCGAAAATGTGGAGAAGGATTTTTAGGCAACATAGCTGAGCTGAGGGACCTGATGCCCTTCCTGCATGTGTTTCTTTTAGTGGCAGTACAAGTGCATTAGATTTTGTTGTCAAGTGCATCTTGGCACAAATCTCATCATTTAAAGTTTAATAGTTCCAAACAGAACAAAGCAAGGAAACATAACTCCAAGAGTGTAGATGACTACAACGAAGAGAGACCACCCAGCAAGTGTAGTAAAAGTTAACAACTGCATTTTTTTTTGTGAAAAACGTCTGAAGAAAGTAATCTCCACAAGTTTCTACTTTTGCTGCCGATAGCAACATACGATGAATAATAAGTGTTGCAGGACTCTAAGCTTCTGGTTCATACTGGTGGTGGAGACCTTATAGCAAAGGTAGCTAAATATCACTTTAAGTGCCTTACGAGTTTGAGAAACCATTACAGAAGTCGATCAGAGAAGAGAAGGTCCACACTGGGGAAAATAATATAAACCTTTCCAGAGTATTTGTGGAGTTGGTTAGCTACATTGGGAAAGCCTTTAGTTCTGGAACTTCAATGTTCAAATGTCAGTATTTCCTCTAGGTCAGTATTCCCTCTAGATCAGTATTCCCTCTGGTCAGTATTCCCTCTAGGTCAGTATTCCCTCTAGGTCAGTCGTTTTCATGATTTTGATATCTCTAAGGAGTACAATAAAATCAAGTTGAAGGAACGACTGTTGGAACAATTCCCAGAAGCCCAAGAACAGTTTGATGGCAGAAATACCATAATCACATTCAATAAGGCTGAGAACACAACATGGGATATATTTCATACAGCTAGCTGTCATCTCAAAGCTGAAATATTTAGGATTTTGTTTGGTACTGTTTGTATTAAACTGGAAAATCAACCATTAATAGACTAGACAGTGCTATTATTAAGTTGCACCAATTAACAGCAATAGTGCCATATGGTGCTCTGCGTTCAGTCGGCACTTCTACTCTTTTTTTTTTTTTTTTTTTTAAATCTATTATCCATGGACAGGTCCTAGAGACTTTACCTAGAACTTAGATGTTTGTGTGTTTGTGTTAATCATGTATGCATACCTATGGTGTGTGTTATGAGTCCATTCTTTTGTCAGACTTGTCTGCGGGGCCACCCTGTAGTCAGGTATCACCTTTTTCTTTAACTTGTTTACTGTTAGGCATGTAACTCTGGTAGTTATAATATGCACTCATCTCTTTTTCACTGTTCAGTTCTTATCCAAGTTTTGAAGAAGTCGTTCTTGAGTCTCTCTCTCTCTAGCTAGCATCCAGTGTGTTAGCTAGTAAGGTGGCAAGTGGAGGAAATAGTAATTCTTATCTGGCAGGGACTTAATCACCCTGGTGTCAACTGACAATCTCTGCGCCAGCCACCCCTCCAATCCACAATAACGTTTCATTTTAGTTTATACATTGCAGCAGAATAGTACTTTTAATATTAAAAATTGAAACCAGAGTATTGATTTTTTAGAATTTAGCAACTAGCAGGTGAATAAGCCGTGCATTCTACTTAAATGCTGTGGCAGCTTTGTAACGTCTGAAATCAGCTTAAGATTGTATGGTTAGAAATGGAAAGTTTAAATTAATAGCATTTCATTTTCTGGACTATAATACTTTTTTTTAATAGCAAATTTTCTCGTTTTTTACAGCCAATAATATTGTTAATGAAAACTTAACCCGACGTTTCGACTTATTTTTACTTATCAGTAGATAGTTAGTCTCAATTTGCTTTTGCTGAATATCTTTACAGAAAAAAAAAAGACTCACATATTACCCTGTAACAATTTGGACGTCATAAACTTGCCGCCAGTGAATGGTTTGTTTGAATAGTTGTAACTCTAAAACAATTCGAGAACCTCCTGTGACTGTGTGTGGTAGCTCTTCACATAAAAATTTGAATCACTGAATTTTTAGTGAAACTGAAAAGACTTCATTTAATGGATTTGGTAAGCACATCGCTCGAGAGTTTGTGAATGATTTGGTAAGCACATCGCTCGAGAGTTTGTGAATGATTATAACTGCCACACTTGGCCAACTATTACAGCAGACTGATATTGGTACATAGCTTACATAACACTTGTAATCACTCATTTCTATGAGCTAAAGTTTTCTTTAAATCTTTCACAGTTGCACAAAAACAAAAAACATTAAGCTGCATTTCAGATGTCAACAACAGCAGGTCTGAGCTACACACACCAACTACCTGTGAGCAACTCACACTATGGACTCAGACACATCAACTACCTGTGAGCAACTCACACTATGGACTCAGACACACCAACTACCTGTGAGCAACTCACACTATGGACTCAGACACACCAACTACCTGTGAGCAACTCACACTATGGACTCAGACACACCAACTACCTGTGAGCAACTCACACTATGGACTCAGACACATACCTGTGAGCAACTCACACTATGTACCTGTGAGCAACTCACACTATGGACTCAGACACATCAACTACCTGTGAGCAACTCACACTATGGACTCAGACACACCAACTACCTGTGAGCAACTCACACTATGGACTCAGACACACCAACTACCTGTGAGCAACTCACACTATGGACTCAGACACACCAACTACCTGTGAGCAACTCACACTATGGACTCAGACACACCAACTACCTGTGAGCAACTCACACTATGGACTCAGACACATCAACTACCTGTGAGCAACTCACACTATGGACTCAGACACATCAACTACCTGTGAGCAACTCACACTATGGACTCAGACACACCAACTACCTGTGAGCAACTCACACTATGGACTCAGACCATCAACTACCTGTGAGCACTCACACTATGACTCAGACACACCAACTACCTGTCAGCAACTCACACTATGGACTCAGACACACCAACTACCTGTGAGCAACTCACACTATGGACTCAGACACATCAACTACCTGTGAGCAACTCACACTATGGACTCAGACACATCAACTACCTGTAACTCACACTATGGACTCAGACACACCAACTACCTGTAACTCACACTATGGACTCAGACACACCAACTACCTGTGAGCAACTCATACTATGGACTCAGACACATCAACTACCTGTAACTCACACTATGGACTCAGACACACCAACTACCTGTGAGCAACTCACACTATGGACTCAGACACATCAACTACCTGTGAGCAACTCACACTATGGACTCAGAAAGCTGTAGTGAGACCAAAAATAATTAATTAAAAAAGAAGAAGGTTACAATAAGCTTTTACAATCATTGTACTACTTACTACTTGCATATCAGAGATTGTCCTACCCCCTCTCTCTCTCTCTCTCACACACACACACACCTTTACACACACACACACACACACACACAAATGTACAATAAACAGTTAGCATGCTATCTAATGTTGGGGAGAAAGGAAAGTGTGCGTGTGCGTGTGCATGTGCGTGTGCATGTGCGTGTGTATGTGTGTGTGTGTGGTGTGTGTGCATGTGTGTGGTGTGGTGTGTGGTGTGTGTGTGTGTGTGTGTATATATGTGTGTGTGTGCGTGTGTATGCGTGTATGTGTGTGTATGTGTGTGTGTGTGGTGTGTGTGCATGCTTGCATAAGTGTAAGACAGCAACAACAATTCTTCTGCTTCTATAGAGTGAGCATGTATATGTATGTAAAATGTTTTGTATGTGTGCACACATGAATGCCCATGTATGCATGTACATGTGTGCACATGAATGCCCATGTATGCATGTACATGTGTGTACATGTGTGCACATGTATGCATGTACATATACATGTGTATCTGGTCCTCACATCATCAGAGTCCGAGTCTTGAGAGTCAGCCTTCTTTGGTCCATCACTCAAAAGTAGTTCAGAAAACTGTCGCCTGAAACAATCATAACAAACAAACAAAAACATTTAGATTGAAACAATCATAACATAGATTGAAACAATCATAACAAACAAACAACAACAACATTTAAATTAAAATATAGTGCCACCATTGCCAACCCTCAAGGCTCCAGTGCAAATAGGTGTTGAGACAAACAAATACCACTGGACATACAACATAGCTGCTAGCCAGATTCTCTGCCAAGTGTATAGCTATGTATGTAAAAGTTCAAGTGTTTTTTAAAAAATAAGTAAAGGCTAACTACGAGAGGTAAATATGTGGCAAAGCCTCTGCATGCAAGCGAGAATCAGTCTTTTGACTGAACCTATACCACAAGCAAATATAAAACCCACTACTTATCATGCCATCCAGCATCTCCATCTTGTGAGATCCAGTGTTGGAAGACAGACTACATACAGGTAAGTCAGTGATATGGAGGCCACTAGCTGTTTAATGGAACTCTGTAGTGCACAATACTTTCACCACAAACCATAAAGGTGTTCACCATATTTTAGAGACTTTATAGAATTCAGAGTTAGCTGGAGTTTGCGACTTGTGAAGTCATCAGTCTTTCATTTTCTATCTGTAGTCAGTGAGTTAATTCTAATTGCTTTTTTAAAGATCCTAATATCCCAAGAGCATAACAGGTGGACATTTGATTACACCAAAACAAAGCCACAAAGTAAAGTGTCAAGACATCCCAAAAAAGTAATGCTTACACGGTAAAAGGTAAGGTAATATACACATATATTATCATACCCAATGGTCATAGTATAGGAATTAAATTCAATTTAAAGGTCTCTTTCTTTGATGAGACATGTTTGTCTTGCCACTCGAGCCTGTGATCTGACAATCATAGGTTATTAGCACAGAACTTCGTAAGTAACTCTCTATCACACACACACACACACACACACACACACACACACACACACACACTCACTGCCATGAGTCCAGGCACAAATTGCTGAGTCCTGTCTGATGACAGGTCTCCAGTTGACGGCTGACATAAAATGAAGGAAAACAAAGCGCCAACAAAATGGGGTAACAGAGAGAGAGGGTGCTTGCTGAATGAGATGCTCCATTCTTCTCTCCATCCCACTCATGTGCATACTAACCCTAACACTATGAGCACCTCATGTGGCTACTAGATAATGAATGAATGAGTCATGTGCTCTCACAGCTCATACATTGGGTATCATTACTCTCACAAGGCATTCCATGCATTCAAGACACATAGTGGTGTGTGGTGTGTGTATGTGTGTGTGTGGTTGGGAGGGAGGGAACCGTTAAAAATGTTGACAATTTTTTAATTAAGTAGGGGATAATAGAGGAGAAACTCTATTATCGAGGATTGGGGCATGTATTTGTATAATCAATTCAATTCTTGATGTCAGTGATGATGGCTGGCATCCCAATTTCAAATTCTTTTGTAAGTACAGTAGCTATAGCTCCTCCCTTCTTCGACCACTTGTAAATTTCAAGTTTTATTTCAATAAAAAAAACAACATGTCTCTTCCTTTCAGCCATTGCATTCCACAACAAATAAAGTGACCAAAATAACTATCATTAAATGCACATGCAGACTAATTTCTTGTTCATTTAATTGCAATTTTCGGATTATTGAAGTTCGGATAATTGAAGTATTACTGTACCGTATGTACCAGTGCATTAGATAGTTACTCTAAATTTGGGCATGCTCCTTCATTAGTGGAGAAAAATTAAATCATTTAAAGCTGCACAGTATTGAGAGCCACTGGACATCCCCAGCATGACTCTATGACTATTTGACAGGTGTGTGTGTGTGTGTGTGTGTGTCTGTGCAAATGTACAATTGGATTATGACAGGGAAGGCTAGTCTTCAAGTACACGTGTGTGTGTCACTGGGATAGGGAATGACAACAGGACTCTTTCTACCTCTCTTGTGCTGCTAAGGGTAATGGAATAATTCAACTAATGGCCTGCTTCAAAAACTATATTAGCTTGCATTAAAACACCCTTTAATTCCATTTCATTCAATTTTACACCTCATTAGGTGGTGCAGATTAATTAATAGCCATTTAGAGACACACACTTGGCAATGACTATATCAGCAAATACAGTATATTTATGTACTAGAGCCAAAAGTTTCATGCACACAAACTCACTCACCTCTGCAGTCCTAGCAAAGTAAACATTATAGTAAAACACAGTTACTAAAACTAGACTACACTTGACACTGAGTCTTCATGCTTTTAAAGAAGTCATTATTTTCTCCCAACTAAACTTATTTTTCAATATAGCCATATACTGACAAATAAAAAGTGAAAAGTAAACAGTGTGTTGCTCATTAGACATAACATACCTCCTTCCTGCTGCCACTTGTTGCACTCTTTGATGCACGGAATCATCCTTCCTGTTCAAGTTCAGCTCCTTATTGCTTGCCATTTCTTCCAGTAGTTCCTCTTGACTCAACACACCCTCTTTCCTGTTTAGGTCGCTGGAAGTTACTCCTCCTGCACCTGCTTTTCCCTTGGTTTCCCCCTCAACCTTCGTGGTACGCACCGCATACACAGGGGCCAAGGGCCACACAGCGTTACCCTCGTACCTGCAGTTGCAATAAGGATTATTGCAGCCATAGCTAGATTCCTGGTCATCCGACATTCCACAAAAAACTCACTGGTTTACAGCAGCTAGCTGTACGTCTGTCTACACCGATGAAAAGGAGTTTAAGACACGAAAAAGACAATGGCGATGCCGCACCCCATTAATTGTGCTTTTTTTTGGTAAAGGGTCACTTGTACAAGCCATTGCTGCAAAGCACATTATTTTAACCGCTTAAAAGGCCTGTAAAAGAGAGTATGTGAAATTCTTTGCTTGTTTGTTTATTTGTTTCCCCCCCTTCCTTTCCATAATCTCTTCAGCTTCTAATGTGGTGGTTTAAAATTCACCCGGGCATTTGGCGGGCTTTTTGTTGGGTGTTTGAATCTCGCGGTGGGAATAAAATACGTAATGTCTCAGCAGAAAGGATTATTGTAAGTAACTAGAAACGAGTGCATTTCTTCAAATAACACTTCGTATCTTTTAATAGAGCCTTCTTTAAGAAATCCCCAGCTGTAAGCTCAAAAGAAAAAGAAAAAAATGCAGATTCTGGCAACTCTACGCCTACTAGAAAAGCTGTCAGCGGAAAGAGGACTTATAGCAGGGAGTTAGAGGATGAAAGAGAAGAGAGTGAATTCACTCCTGTCATTAAAAACAAAAAAAGGAGAATAATTGAGAGTGATGAGGAGGAAGAACTGAGTGAAAATTTGAGTGGCAGTCAGGTTGCTAACAACAATGATGAGCCCTTGAAAGATGCAGATCAGGTTATGGAGGAGGCAGTAGAAGATCCCTCCAAGGAGAACGGAAGTGAAGCTAAGGAGCATAACAACGTCAAAATAGTGGCTGCTACACCGCCTAAAAGGAGAACAGGTAAAGGGTTGCATCATGTGTCTAGAGGTGCTGAGTCAGCATATGTAACAAAGTGAGTGAACTTAGCTGGTGAACAAATTTTATAAAGGATTCGCTGACAGAAGCATTTACATGTCTTGTAGCGAGGAAGCATACTGGTAAGGTGTGGTCAAGTTTGCCGGGTGTCACTGGAGCTCTGCAGGATGTTGGCAACAGAGAATCTCCACCCTCAGTAACACTTGCGGCTGGCAGCACAACTGCTGGCGAAACTCAAACTAAAGCCACCGACCACTTGGATGGAGTAGGTGTGGTCAAAGTAGACCCAGTGGACGTGCAATCAACCGTTGATAAAAGTTTGGAGACTGAAGAGCAGGAGCCAATGGAGACAGTGGGAGACGAATCAGGAACTTCCACTGGGTAAGTTTTAAAATTACACATATATCGGCCATAGTGGTATTGATGAGCTGGTGAAGATAGCTATCTCGATGCTCCGAAGAATCTTGGGATATTATTTGCATTGATGGATGGGTGGGCGGGGATGAAAGTAGTGGCATTGTTAAAACGATATTCCTACTCCTCTAGTAACAGAAGTTGAGCTTGTTCATTCTCCTGGTACATGTACAGATTATCGTATCTCAAGTGATTGCTTATAAATTCGAAAATGTTTATCTTTGGGCATCATACAACCTGCAGGCTATGGAAACAGTCTCTTATCCCACATGGTGTCCAGTTTTCCTTGTGTCCAGTTTTCCTTGTGTCCAGTTTTCCTTGTGTCCAGTTTTCCTTGTGTACAGTCACACGAATATACTTATATGCATGACATTGGGCGTAGCAGTTCTCTTTGCTTTTCTCGCTTGCCTATAGGAAGAGTCAATTTCGAGTATTGTACTCCAAGAGCAAAAACAAGACACGCTCATAAATGGACGTTAATTAACAAGTTTTCCATGATTTTAACTTGTCCAAATTTTCTTGCATAATTTTCTGATCTTGCAGGGTTATAGCCCCACCCCCATCATCCCCGCCCCCATTGTCCCCTCCCCCATCATCTCCTCCCCCATTGTCATCATCTACCACACAGAAGAATGACAAGCTGGCAGAAGACTCTGTGAAAGAAGCCAGCAAGGTCAAATCTTCCAAAGCCACACCCACCAGCTCGCAGCGTCAGAAAGAAAAAAAAACTGGCAATGGAAGCAAAGCATTGTACGATCCTGCTCAGCCAAATTATCATCCGGTAGAGGATGCCATGTGGCAGCGCGGACAGAAGTGAGTCACTTAAAGCAGCAACAATTAGAATTACAGCAACAAAAACATTACTACAAGCACTAGGATGTCATATATTGCTTAGTATTGTATAAAATAATGAAGACAAATGAATTTGAGGTTGGTTTGTTGTTATTGTTGTTATTGTTGTTGTTTACAACAGCAAGCTGATTATTGGGAGGTTGACAAGTTTTAATTTTATTACTTGTTGATTGAGTTAACCAGCTGGTCTTATTAAGTTCTCTGACGATGTTTTGTAACAAACGGTTAAATAACAAACAAATTTAATTGTCAAATGACACACTGACGGATCTGAAATTTTAATTTCTGTATATAATATGCGCTTAAGAATGGGTGTATGGCCAGTTTCATTTTTCTGTTATGCTCTTAAAACTACAATATACACTATACCATTTCATACATTAGGAGCAATTTAAATATTTTATTCTAATTTGCTAATGCTAGGAAGGTAGAAAGATTGCTATAAACAAGTACTTCATATTATGTAATTTTTAAATAGCTCATTTGCCATTAGAGTTATCCCTCCCCCCTCCCTCCTCTCCTCCCCCCCCCCCCCCCCCCCCCCCCCCCATCCCTCTTCACACACACTCACCTCCTCTCCTCCCCTTCATTGCTGTGTACTTGCCACGCCCCTCTCTAGGGTCCCGTACTTGGCTCTTGCCAGGACATTTGAGCTGATTGAGGAGGAGAGCAAGAGACTAAAGATTATTGCTACTCTGACTAACTTCTTTCGCTCCGTGTTGCTGCTGTCTCCGGAAGAGATGGTGCAGTGTGTGTATCTCTGCCTGAACAAGGTCTGATAGATGCAGTGTTTGTGGGGGCAGTGGTCAATACATTTATATATTATATTTATTATACATGAGATGTTTTTCCTTGAGTACTTCTGCATCATGCAAGCATTCAATATTTCCCCATATTGAATGCTGCATATTGAATGCTCCAATGTGCCCGTGCGTAGTTCTGGGCAATTGAACCTTTCGGAAGTATGGCGGAGTTACCTCTGAATGTTTACTGTTTTGGACCAATGTATAATAAACCATTATACTCATACAACATGGGGAAGATATTTCACTCTCACACGTGCATTTTTGCAAGTATGAATAGTGGGGATCTCTATTATCTGGTGCCAACTGGTTTATATTTGGTAAAGGGTGGTCAAATCTAGCTGGCATTGCCACTCTTCTTGGACAATTGGATATCCCTTACCTATTTATTTTGAATAAATCATTAGTAGGCCTAATGTGGCTCTGTGATTGGGTTGAGTAATATAATGTGTGATGGCAGCTATTGTTAATCAGCACACGTACATCTGGGCATGTGTAGATACCGAAACAAGAGTGGCAATATAAGTATATTATATAGATCATTTGTAGTCAAGACTGAATATTTCATCTGATATGCACATAATTTTTTTCCTCATCTTCTCTCCTCCCAATTTTGAGCTATCATTGATGATATGTTCTTTTTGTATACATTGTAGTGGGTGTGGTTGACCGCATGAAAAAAGTCAAGGAAGGCATCGGAACTTCCATTTGAGTGCACATATTTGTGTTTGTGTGTGTATGTGTGTGTTTACAGCTGGCTCCAGCATATGAAGGTCTTGAACTGGGTATCGGGGAATCCATCTTGATGAAGGCCATTGCCGAGGCAACAGGTCGCAATGTGAAGCACATCAAGAGTGAAGCTGTGAAAAAGGGAGACCTCGGGAAAGTAGCAGAGGTAAGAGACTTGGGAAAGTAGCAGAGGTAAGAGACTTGGGAAAGTAGCAGAGGTAAGAGACTTGGGAAAGTAGCAGAGGTAAGAGACTTGGGAGAGTAGCAGAGGTAAGAGACTTGGGAGAGTAGCAGAGGTAAGAGACTTGGGAAAGTAGCAGAGGTAAGAGACTTGGGAGAGTAGCAGAGGTAAGAGACTTGGGAAAGTAGCAGAGGTAAGAGACTTGGGAGAGTAGCAGAGGTAAGAGACTTGGGAGAGTAGCAGAGGTAAGAGACTTGGGAGAGTAGCAGAGGTAAGAGACTTGGGAAAGTAGCAGAGGTAAGAGACTTGGGAAAGTAGCAGAGGTAAGAGACTTGGGAGAGTAGCAGAGGTAAGAGACTTGGGAAAGTAGCAGAGGTAAGAGACTTGGACACACTGAGTACATGAGTTTGTGCATGTGTGTGATTTGTTGACTGCCAGATACAGTTTAGCTTACTCATCCAATAAAATACACCCAGCACAGCTCTAGGCAAGACTAAAGTCTCGCTCTATATTAACCACGTTATCTATCAGCTAAAATCCACCAAAGAACAAGTTGTCACGATTTTTCTAGCATTTTGTGACTTACAAACCTCTCTGTTTGTGCCTTTGACAGTGCCTTTGTTTCCAACTGCTGTAAATATAGTAACATTAATGTATTTATAATGTGCTAATAATACATAAAACCCGTATTTGTTGTGTCTACATCCTGCTGCCCAACACTATTGTTAGAATCCACAGATAGTAAGTTCTCCATGACAGTAAGTACCTCATCTCAGCTCATGTGTACTAAACTCCTCTAGTGAGCAGCTAGCCTAAAATTGGATAATTTTTTTTTAGAATTTTCTAATTTTTTATCTGCCACCAGATGGGTATGTACGATAATATGCACAAAATAGTCGAATAAATGGAGTGATGTAATTGAAGAAATCTAAATATATGATACCCTTTACCAGTTTTGTCTTGTATTCTGGTTTGGATATCCAGTCAGTTTGTGAATGAATAATGAATGATAGTGCCACGCCTCTCCTCCCCTCCCCTTATAAGGCTCTCTCTCTCTCTCTAGAGACTATAACGATAAGCAACAATATTCATAGCATGCAAGTGTCGCAAGTTATAAGGCATCATTGAACTTGGACCTTCCCTTTTAAAGGGTGTGAAGTGCTCACAAACAGAAGGTGTGGAACAGCTGGCTATATGTGAAGAAGATATGTCTGCCACGAGTTCCCAGATCTTGTATGGCCTTGTGTGTTATGGAAGAGTTGTATTGTGTGATTGCTACCTGGTGTCAGGAAGCTTCGAGTCTCTGTGTCAGTCAGCACTAGACTATGTGGAGGCCAGCAGAACCAAGCGGGCCAAGAAGAAGACTAGCTACAAGGACAAGCAGAGGAACGTGCGTGTGTGTGTCTACAGGTCTCAGGGAATGAACTACATGGCAGTAGGACACAAGTCTTACAAGAAGACTCTAATATACTCCAGTTTAGTCAGAGTTGAGAAGGCGTTTCTAGAGAGTGGGCTGCATAAGCTCGTCAAGACAGCCACGCCCTATTCTATGAGATACGAGTTCCGCGCCGATCTGAGGTCGATTCTCAGTGAGGAAGAGGCAGCACCTGGTCGGGATTCTGGTGATAAAAAGGGCTCGAGAGTGGCCGATGGTGCGTTAGGTAAAGTTCATGAAGTGAAGAAGGCTGTTGCTCTACGAGGTAACAAGTTGAACCAAGTGGAGAAACACAGCGAGGACCTATGGTCCGGTGCAGCAGAATACGATCAGTTAGCTACACAATTGAGGAAAAAAACAGAAGCCAAAAACCAATCGCAAAAAGCTCATGAAGTGAAAAAGGCTGTTGCTGTACGAGGTGACAAGTTGAACCAAGTGGAGAAACACAGCGAGGACCAGTTGTCCGGTGCAGCAGAATACGATCAGTTTACACAAATGAGGAAAAAAACAGAAGCCAGACACAAAAAACAATCGCGTCTCTGTTGTTGCTTTTGTTAGAAAGGAATGTGTATAGTTGAATAGAGTCATGTATGTACATAACACTAATGTCTGGATTAAGTGTGTGTGTGTGTGTGTGTTTTTTCTTTTTTTTTTCTTTCTTTTTTTTAATCTCAAAGCTCATCTCTACTGGTAATTATAAAATGATGATGATGGTGATAATATAACAATAACTCCACTTCTGGGGTCAATAGAAGAAAGAAACGTCAGGTTAAGTTTTAATTAAATATATATTGGCTGTTAGAACTGAGAAAAATTGCTATTATTATAATTATTGCAGCCGAGAATGACTGATTATTATTATCGTCATAGTTTTAGAAAAATGTATTATCAACATCAGAGTTTATAAAGAAGGAAATGTATTTCTTCCCCAATTTCCCAACCCCTTTTATTAAGAAAAAATTAATATAGATATTAAATTGGAAAATAAACATCCTTCATCAGTTATACTTGTCAATTAAATGACATTAACAAGTTTGATTTCTTTCTTTTTTTTTTAATAGTAATATATCTACAATTTGACTGTAGTAGATAGAACCCATGGCAGAGGTTGGCCACTACATTAAGTGTGGAGTGGGTTGGTAGGATAGGTAGGAGGAAGTGGTTGCAGAAAATCCAAGTCTAGTTGTAAATACACAGCTGCTCATCCCTTTTGTAAAGGTCAAAGTTCACTGGAGCAAGGGGTAAATGGTATTACAATGAGTAGGCCTACCCAGATACTCTATGGTCTTGTGTCTTATGACAGCATCGTGCTGTGTGACTGTACAGTGGTCCCTGGGAACTACCAGCTGGCTTGCCAATCAGCACTCAATAAGGTAGCAGAACAAGGAAAGAATCCTTCAACTGAGGAGTATATTGAATATGATGAAGGGGAGTGGAGGATACATGTGTACAATTCCCAGAGGCTCCACTATCTGTGTGTCACTTCCTTGGCTTTTAAGAATAGTTTAGTCCCCCACTGCTTGCAAGAGGTGGAGGAGGAGTTTAGTGCCAGAGATTTGCATCAGAGAGCGCAAGGAGCCAAACCGTACTCCTTACGGAACAAGTTTTCTGACACTCTGCTTTCAGTTTTGTCTCGGTGGTCATCTCAAGATGCTCTGCATCGAGTGGAAAAGCAGAAGAGTGACGTAGAAGATGTTATTCGGGGAGCTATTGACAAAGTAGCAAATAGGGGAGATACCCTGGACAGCCTTCAGGCCCGCAATGATCGTTTGGTGTCTACATCACATGGTTTCAGGAAAACTAAGAGTTCCTCAAAAAGCTGTTGCTGTTGCTGTTTCAGATCTCAATAGCTGCGAATGAGATGCGGACTAACTTGTAGTGCCGCCTTTTAAACTAGTCTACCAGATGTTGACTTGAAGAATAAAAATTAAACTGCAACCAAATCACAAATTTCACGGCACTCTTGCCACGCTGTCACATTCTTATATACTTGCACTTTATTTTTTTATTTTTTATTTTTTTGCAAGAATGGAAAAGAAAGATGTGAGTAAGAACACGTGAGGATAGTTTAAGTAGGTGGAGCTAAAACACAACTTGTGATGATGTATGCACCATTCTGTTGACCACTGCCAATATTTTCATTGGTGGTAGACTGGAAGTGTCTTTTTGTGAAGTGATCCATTATCAGTTCTGTCATGCCATGGTGGTATGGCGAAAAGGATGAGTTTTTTTTGTGTGATTGTTTCCATCATATTAAGGTCATGTGACATGTATGTCACCAGTTCATGTGGGATGGACAGAGTTCTAATTAACGCCTCTGTATCACCATGGTTTCAGTGAATTAGGAAGAGCCATTTAACTTTCAGCAATCCTTTGTAAGCCAAAGATTCGTTAGTTTAGTAACTTATTTCAGAGTTTACATCACATCAGAAGTAATTAACACCTGACCACTGGCTTGGCTCCCTCACTTCTCACTTAAGCCCTATGTTCACATCATTGCTGCTGCAGAGATGGCAGACAAGCTACAGTAGGTAAAGTCAACAAACTACATAGCTATACTAGACTTGACTCAATTGACATCAATAGAAGTGGCATACCCAACATAATTATGTATCAGTCAAAAGCATCTTGTTTTACAAAATTTATATTATGGAGCTCTTACCTGGTGCTCCATGAAATTACTACATGCTCAGTGGCATGCTCATGTCAGCGCATCAAGATATGTATTTATATAGAAGTTCAGTGTAAGAACAGACATGAATGAGTTACTCGTAATTTTGATACCCTTTACCTATTCAAATGGCTGTATCATGTGTGAAACTTGTAGTTTGAGAAAATTGTAAGACAAGTGTCATAGCACAGTGGCAGTAGGTCACAATGGAGTTGTCAATATGATAAGTATCTGAATGAAAAATGAAAATGAATCTAATTAGGTTGATGCAGTGATAGACAGAAGTTATCAATTAATAGTTGTGTGATAGTGAGGTGGAAAACAAACTTCTGTTTGGAGTCCTGTTAGGTTCAGCTAATCCTCCTCAGCCATACAAGTATTTAGGCTACACTGTATGTTTTAATAGCTAGCTGTGTGTATTGTGTCTTGTGTAAAAACAAGCTGAGGACATTTGTGTTCTACTAATTGTTTTTTAATATCATATGAACAAATATCTGCTCATTGGAATTTTAGTATTTGGTTGCCATGTGTTACAAGTGTCGTAGCCATTGAGTTGAAACACAAGCCATTGAATTATGGCATATACAAGCAATACAGTTATAGTGTGGCACGTGCAATACAGTTATAGTGTGGCACGTGCAATACAGTTATAGTGTGGCACGTGCAATACAGTTATAGTGTGGCACGTGCAATGCTGTATGGTCACACATGAGGATTCTGCGAGATTTCAGAGTTAAAAAAAATACTAGGTTATTTTTTCCTACTACGTTTATTCTTATATGGTCATACCAGAGTATGTGCCTATTTCTATTTATTGCTCTCCACTTAATCAGTAAGTTGTGTGTGGTGTTCAGTTTCTTTCAAGTAAAGAAATGAGTTCCTCTAAAATACACTATTCACTTGTTTCCCGCGGCAAGACAGTCCTGAGTGACAGCCATCACGACCAGCAGCTGCTTCAGGAAGGATGCATGTCCCTGAGTCAGTCAGCACTAGAGTTGATGGAGAAGAAAGGTGGGCGGGGCTTGGAGCAGCATTACGTCTTCAGTGGGCTGAGTGATACTCTTGTGGCGTATGTTCTGTGCTCTGGGGGGCTGTTGTATGTCTGTGTTACGGACAAAGGATTCCTGAAAGATGTGGCTTTCCAGTGCTTGGAAGAAATGGAGATGAAGCTGAAGGAGTGTGGTCTTGTAGACAAGGCCATGATTGCCGGGTTCTATTCCCTGCGCTCTGAGTTCTCGAAAAGTCTGTACAAGATTATTTTGGACCAGAACAAACTACACAGTCAAGTGTTGGAAGCGAAACAGTCTTTGAACCAAATACAGAAGAAGCAACAGAGTGAAATTAATGAGGCAGAGGAGAAAATCAATTCTATGCCGGTTATTAATCCTTCGAAATCACGCCCCGGCTTACTCAGTTGTTTCTCTTGCTGTTGCTGCTGCTAGGAAGAGTTTGTTACTCCTTCACTTTGTTATGAACAACTTTTATCACTTAATGCATTCCAAGTGTCAAGTTTTCTATAAAAATATGCTAACTTGATATGCCCTTTTCATTTGAAATTTTAAGGGGTCATTTAATTGCATTCTTTCTATTTTTAGAATCTCCATGTTGTGTGCATCATTTTGGTATAAAAATCAAAGGGTATAAGCAAACAGAACAAAAGTTATGATAGATGAAGTGAGGCTGTCTCAATAGCCGTCTCACGAGCACTTCTTCCCCTCAGGGTCCTGGGTAGTGAATAACGGTGTGTATACAAAAAGAAATAAAGAAAGGTCCAATTCTTTTGAAACTTGGAATAATACATCTTCATGGCCTTACCAACAAAATATAATTATAAAAGCAAATTTTTTTAAATTTCCTTCAGAAAATCCATGCCTGAGACCCCACCTTAAATAAAGTTGCTTCAACACTTTTTTTTCCTCCTGATATTCTGTCTTGTCTCTTTGCTACAGAAGCTGTTGTGAGTGTCTTCTTGCTGCAGCATCCAGAGCTGACTTTGGTGTTGCATATTTTTGATAGCATGTCAATTATTTATGTCTACAATGTCGGCCATTTTCACCATTCACTGCAATCCATATATAAAAGAAAACTAGAAAATGGTTCCCATTGAAGTCAGTGAAGTGAGTTAAGGGGTCTGGCTAAAAGAAAAGCTATAGCTACAGAATATTGCAAGTAGCTAATGTGGTTTTTATATAAATAGCTACTACATATCTTACCTGCTCTACAAAAGCAGCTTTTTTGTCTTCTTGAGTCCAGTCATCTTCATTTTTTTTTGTATCCGCATCAGTTTTCCCCTGCTGTTTGGGAATCTCTGTGCGTCCGTTTTCTAGCATTTTTAACTTCCCTATCTATTTCTTTCTGCTAATCATTTCTATTGCGTTCAAAAAATACCCCGCTATGAAATGTTGCCAAATATTGCCATGGAACTTCACAATATGTGCAGGCGCATTAGTAGAAAAGGGTCCGTGTAAGCTTGCGCAATTTGAAATGAAGACAATTATACCCCGAACTCATGAGTATACAGCTTCACTGAATTGTAAGGAATAAAACTTCGTTAGTGTTGCACACACACACACACGCACATATACCCACACACACACACACAGCTGCCAGTCAATGAAACAACTTGTTAAGACAAAATTCCTAATATAAACACGACCTTCTTACGTATACACACATACAACGCTGTGGCTGGTTGCCATGTTTTCGTCTGAGCGTGGTATATGTTGTGGTTTTTTCATCCTTTAATATTGTTTCAATCCATATATTTTCTTCTTACTATTATTATTTATTTATTTAATTTATTATTATTTCTTCAGTCTAGTAGAAGTGCTCAGCGTATGATGTTTGCTCCTCCCAAACTGACTATCTCTGGTGTCTTCTCCAAACTCAAGGCCATTGCTGCCATGACAGGAAATGCAGTGAGTGATGATGCCATAGCTAACAAACAAACAAACAAACGAACAAACAAAACAAGTAAATAGAATCTATATGTTGATCTTATCAATCACTTATTTCAATCTATCCCTCACTCCACCCCCAATCCACCTTCACTCTACCTTTATCTTTCTCTAGTCCATGGCCAAAAAGGTGAATGTCATCAAGGGTCTTTTCACAGCATGCAGGCATGCCGAAGCGCGCTATCTCATCAGGTAAGGGGTTACCATGTCATAATGCAATATATCAATTTGATGATACTGTACCATTCCAGGTCACTGGGAGGGAAGCTGCGTATTGGACTGGCGGAGCAGTCGGTACTGGTGGCTATAGCGCATGCTGCAGTCAGGAGTCCTCCTGGGCAGAGTGAGTTCATGTTCTTCGAGTCGTGCTGATAAGATTTCACTGACTGGGAAGAAGTGAGATGGAAATGAAGCTTTTTTTTTTTTTTTTTTTTTTTTTTTTTTGCCAAGCTGGGAAACTTCAGCTATAACATACATTAACTAGTTTGGTTTTTGCACTCAGCCAATTTGCATTTCTTCTCTCTCTCTCTCTCTCTCTCTACTCTCCACAGCCTCACCTGCTGAAGTCCTGGATGCTGGTCGAAACTGCAGCTCAGAAAGCTTTCAGAAACAGCTGGAGGAGGCGTCCCTGATCGTTAAGACTTGCTATTGGTAGGAATATTTACAAAATCAGTAGTAGTAGTACTACTACTATTACTATTATTACTACTATTACTACTACTAATAATAATTATTGACCCCTGAAGAGGGCTTCGGCAAGAAGTCAAAACGTCGGGTTAAGTTATAATTAACAATATTGGCTGTTAAAAAAGAGAAAAATTTGCTATTATTATAATAATAATAATTATTATTATATCTCTTCTTCTCCAGTGAACTGCCCAACTACGAGGTTCTTCTTCCTGCTCTCATCAGTCATGGAGTGTCCTCCCTCCATGAACACTGCCACCTCACTGCTGGCATCCCACTCAAGCCAATGCTGGCCCATCCCACCAAGGGGATCCAGGAAGTGTTCCAGAGGTTTGCTTACTGAGGAGGAAATGGGGAGGAAATATTTGTAAAAAACAAAACAAAACCCACTCTTCCACACACACACACACACACACACACACACACACACACACACATACGCACACATACCTGTCCTGTCATCTGGCTTCCATTACACGGTCATGCATGCCTAATTGGGAAACAGGTCAAGTATCCATAAGTCCTGGAGGTCTAAATGTGTGAACTGCCAGTACTCCTAAGGAACCATTTCTTGCCAGTGTCACATGCTCTGCTTTTCTCTGCTCTCTCACTGGCTTCCTTCTCTCCTCACTGGCTTCCTTCTCTCCTCACTGGCTTCCTTCTCTCCTCACTGGCTTCCTTCTCTCCTCACTACACTCGTGCCTCTTTGTTTGTCACTCTCCCCACTAAACGTCCTTCCACATGCTTCACACGCCACTTCCCTCAATAATGCTGACTGTCTATTCATCTTCTCCATCATCTCCTCCATCCCAAGTCTGCACAATGCCCTCCATCCTGACCTGGACCTCCTTGCCACATCAAACCATTCCTTCTCACTAACACTCGCCTCCTTAAGATCTCTGCTTACTACGTCTCTCCATCTTCTGTGTGATTCCCCCTGTGGGCGTGGATGACTCAGTCATTCAAGCAGCATGGACTTGGGGATCCTGTGGTCAGGCATGTGTGCCACATGGCTGCCTTTTCCTCATCATCATCTCCCTCACTGCCTCTTCATCTCCCCATCTCTTCCTCATGTCTACCATACTGATCTGCTCTCCCCATTGCTGCTTGTTGCTGACTCCCAGGATGGTCCTAATGCACCAATGGTGGGAGGAGCTCAACTTGTTGACGTGCTTAGGATCACTAGTGACCAACTGGTCGGATTGGAGAGGCGGATAAGTTTAGCATCTAGAACCTTTGGTGCTTTGAGGAAGGCAGTGTTCCTAGATAAGAATTGGATCTTCACCATCGAGAAGATTTACTGAGCTCGTATCTTGTCAGTACTCCTGTACTGGTCAGAGTGTACTGGACAGACTGAAGGTAGTGGAATTCTTGAACACACTCAATCCTTCCACCTGAATAACGTCCCTATCTCTCTCTTCTGCCAGTCTACCTGTGACCATGTGCTTGGTCTTGGAGCTGTTCACTGTTAAGCCAAACCTGGAGTTCACAGACTCGTATGCTTGTATGGCCGACTCTGCACCGCTCTTAGTGGAGGATAGCAAGGCAGTGCCCCGCCCCTCCCCCCACACCACACCCCTTCCTCCATCAGCTCATCTATCCACTGGGGAGGAGTAATTTGGGTGGTGGTGTCGTGTATGTGCGTGCATACCCTGTGCATACTCTCTCTCTCTCTCTCTCTGTGTAGGTTTGAGAGTGCTGACTTCACGTGTGAGTGGAAGTACGATGGTGAGCGCGCTCAGATCCACGTCTTGGAAGGCGGAGAGATACGAGTGTACAGCCGCAACTCTGAGAACAACACGTCCAAGTATCCTGACATCATTGCACGCATGCCCAAGGCAAGTGGGAGGGGCAGGATGGTGAACTAAAGGTATGCGAACTCCAAGTAGATTGAGTCATGCGCGAAACGGTTGCGTCTGTTTGTTGTTAATGTAGTGATGTGTGTGTGTAGGGTAAAAATATTTTGAAGATACAGATTTGCATTCATAGTATAATGCTGTTTTTGGCTAGACTTTTTTTTATTAAATGAAAAGTATTGCTAGATATGTCAGAATTAATTACCACTTTTTTTTTTTTTTTTTTTTTTGCAGTTGAATTGTTTGGAATTTGCCACCATTTTTGTTTCAATTTACATTCAATTTTGCAGGTGCTGAAGGAAGGCGTGTCCTCTTGTATTATCGACTCTGAGGCAGTTGCATGGGATGTAGAGAAACACCAGATCTTACCTTTCCAAGTGCTCAGTACTAGAAAGAGAAAAGTAAGAGATACAGAGTGTGGCTGGTGCTAAGTGAGAGAGAGTATAATGATCAGGTATATAATTAGGCTGACCTAGTATCAGTTCTGATGCAAATGCAACACACATTAGTGTCGTTTTTATAACCACTTTTTCCCCTCAAGTTCTAAAAAAAATCAACGAATGGGTGCTGTGACATTGAGACCCTTTACCAGACAGAATTGAAAAATGCTGCCTGTTGCAAAGTGTTGGTACTGCAGTGATAGAATTGTGTCATAAAGAATCTTATAAATCCACCTGGGCAGGTTATCATAAACTTTATGTTCCTGCATTTAGTCAAGTTTGTTTCGTGATGATGAGCAGCTTGTGGTTGCCGATGTCCATGATGAGGGTCTGATTATTTAAGCGAGTGAGACACTCTCAGGGGTAACACAATTGAAAATCGGGGATATTTGTTTGTTTATATATGTGTGGACGTACGTATGTCATTTTGTACTTTGACCCTCGCATTTTTGTATTTGCTTTGTGGTCTACCCCTTCCCATACCTCCACTTAACTGAATCTTTCCGTTTAGCAATCCGTATCATTCAAGGAAATTAATTGTGTACCCCTCCGTCTTAGGTTGTTTCTGAATTCCACAAGATGCACTTAGGTTCTAAAAACTTACTGTTAGACTCAACGCTGTGCAGTAAATCTTTAGAACTTCTTGTTTTTTCAGTCGCAAAATGTTATGGCGAATGGTTACTATGGTATTGAGACCCTTTACCAGACATAATTTTAAAAAACTCTGCCTTTTGTTAGTAGTAGTGAGTGCTTGTTGTCAAAAGCTACTGGTAATTCAGATAGTCAGAATGACATAGAGACTACAGAAAATACCAGTACTCAGGGAATTGAGTTAACAAAGTAGTTCTGTATTGTTAGCTAAAGTATGGTCACAACGGCTATGTACTTAAACTTTTAGAAATGGACTGATAGATTATTTTGAAGTGTTTTGTTTGTGCACAGGCTCGCTCGCCCTTTGTGCTCAAGCACATCACTAGTTTAAATAAATCCTGAATAAAAGTTAGTTGTTGATACTGTAACACATTATTCTTGTAACTATTTGTTTTCCTGGCAGCCCTGCATCTTGTATTAATAATTATATAGTGGAGCTAGCTTGCTTGATGTTTGCGCTCAAGCACACCGCGTTTGTGTGTGTACAATGTTGACTGATTGGATGTGTTTGTGTGTGCGTGTTCTTGTCTAGGATGCCGATATGACGGAGATCAAAGTTCAAGTATGTGTGTATGCCTTTGACTTACTCTTCCACAATGGCAAGGTAGAGTGAAATTCTCAGACTTATGCATGTATCCTAAACCACACCCCTAACCCCCACCCTATCTCATATCCCTACATTATGGGATATATCAAAAGTCAACATTTATTGTTCCGACTACAGTGACTCGGCTGGGCTGGGTATGTTTGGAATGTGACTGGCACTCAACTACATTCCTGCTCCTTGGTTGGTTTACATGTTACATTCCATTCACTTGGATATGGGGTTGGCTGGTTGCTATGGTCTTAATTTGTTTACTTATTAAGTTGTTATGTCAAAAAATATTTGTTCTACTGAACATAATTGTATCACCATTGCTAGTAATATTTGTTCTACTGAACATTATTGTATCACCATTGCTTGTAATATTTTTTAGTCACTGGTCAAAGAACCGCTCAAAGTTCGCAGAGAGATACTGCGAGATTCATTCAATGAGATAGAAGGGGTGAGTGAAATATAAATTCACCTGTTATAAAAAGAAAGCATTTAATTTCACAAAATTTCGCTTTCCCCATTGCATTGGTGAATATTTGTATGTACTCTGTGCATATTCTACTAATACTGCTACCCAAACTCTTTCTATTCCCACCCTCTCAATCAGTCAAGCTACACATGCTATACCTCGAGGCTAGACTTGAAGAAGAGACCTACATAAAACTGAAAATATCTCAAAACTTGTTGTGCTCTGAATTTGATATTTGATATTTATTGACTTTTCATAAGAAAGTGCATGTCAGGTTACATGTCATGTTCCAATTCGTGTTACATGTCATGTAACATGGTATGTAGGTACGTGTTATATTTATGTTATATAAATGTTATATAATATCACATGTGCAGGAGTTCAAGATAGCCACTTCCATGGACACCACCAATGTGGAGGAGATACAGGAATTTCTTGACGAATCCATCAAAGGTTACCTATTTCATAACTAATAGTATGGCGCGTAAGTTGCCCATTTAAAAATGTATGGGGAACGCTGTTCAATTGAAATCGCACGGGAAAAGTGAAATAGCGCGTAACTAATTGAAATACCTCGGTAACTAAGTGGAAACTAAGTGAAATACCTAGGTAGTTAAGTGAAATAGTACGGGTAAGTGCGCACGCGTAGAGCGTTAACCTTGGAAACGTACAGTTCCAGTAGTTTCTAGTTGGAGACAATGTCCTTCTTTACCACAGAACCTCTACCCGTATTAGACGAAACGATGAAAAGAAAGTTCCAGCGGAAGCTAATCCTGAAATAAGGAGATAGTGACTGAACGATACAGTATAGCTACAATTGCAAAAGACTTTTTAATAAGCTGGCCTACTATTAGCGAGTGATAGCACGGGTAACAGCACTCGTAAAGCAATTGAAATAACACTCGGCTTCGCCTCGTGCTATTTCAATCGCGTTACTCGTGCTACTAATCCCGATGGTTACCCGTGCTATTACTCATACTAATTAAAAATTAATTAAATTGTTGAGATGTTTACTTGTGGTTTGTTACCTCGTCAACAGCAATCTTGGCCTGGCCCCACATGTTTGTGAACATTTCTCTGGCACTTAAGGGATTACATCATCAATTATCACTCTGTGTGGTGCATGCATGCAAACACTCGTAACTAATTTACAACAACTGATCCTAACAACACAATCAGAGGGATTCTATATATAAAAGCCCTGCCCAGAAGGCAGGGACGCTACTATAGAATCTATGCAAAAATAATTACATTTTTAAAAGTGATTTAGCTGTGCTGTCACTTCCTGGTGTTAGAGGATAAGATGTTAGGAAGCAACATGACTGCCTTTTTATCTCCTCATTACAAAGCTTTGTTATTACAATTACATGTTCTTAAATCACACGCCATTAACCATTTCAAGAATAATATTTAGTATAGGTATGAAAAACTTCCAATTAAAATCTGAATTATTATGACCGTGAAATGGTTAGATAGTACAGTTGATAGAGTGAAGACAGTCAGGAGGAGTCCATGCACACTTGGTGATGTGGGCCAATTGAAGGCAGACTTGTTCAAGTTGATGTGTTGCAAGCCTTATTGTAACATTAATTAATAAGCTATCTCTCTAGCCCCTATCAAATTGGATTATCTGTTTTTGTTGGGTCTCATTGCTACTAAGGAGCAATTCAGCTGCACTTGTGTTAGCCTTTTGTTGTCCAGTGATGTTTGTGTGGATGTGTGAGGGAGGTGGAGCTTAGACAGTGCTGTTAAATTCCTCTTACACGCACACACACACAGACACACGCACACACAGACACACGCACACACAGACACACGTACACACAGACACACGTCATAGCACTACCTGTGTTCTATGTGTTTATGTGCTTGGTGTTTGCTCTATAGATGATCAATATGAAATATTATCTCCAGATCGTGTTTATGTATATAATATTGCTATTCAGGCGCTTAGTACATGTTTACTTTGACTTAGTTGTCATGGAAACCTTTCAGTTTAGCTTACAATTTCATTCATTTCCTGGAGCAGATGATCAAACTTGTATTTAGGAATTGTAATTCAATTTTACTTTTTGGCTCAAGCCTTGGCCAACTTGTTGGCGTTTTTGTGAGTACTCTTGTTAATCTCCCACAAACATTTGCAGACCTTCTATTGTACAAGAGACATGCATGCACTGAGCATGTTTGGCATCTTGTGGTCGACTTCAAGCATAGTTGTAAACACGGTACAAATTAGCTGTAGGACTAGTTCATAAGTGTCCTCTTCACTGTCACCATGCAGTCTCCCAACTCTGTCCCGTCACCCAACTCTGTCCCATCACCTTACTCTGTCCCGTCTCCCAACTCTGTCCCATCACCTTACTCTGTCCCGTCTCCCAACTCTGTCCCGTCACCAACTCTGTCCCGTCACCCAACTCTGTCCCGTCTCCCAACTCTGTCCCATCACCCAACTCTGTCCCATCACCCTACTCTGTCCCATCACCCTACTCTGTCCCATCACCCAACTCTGTCCCGTCTCCCAACTCTGTCCCATCACCCAACTCTGTCCCATCACCCTACTCTGTCCCATCACCCTACTCTGTCCCATCACCTTACTCTGTCCCGTCACCCAACTCTGTCCCATCACCCTACTCTGTCCCGTCACCCAACTCTGTCCCATCACCCTA
>WLWD01000292.1_pt1 | contig 94518 bp, 77 predicted proteins | sample 6712731 | NCBI WGS metagenome assembly WLWD01 (sample SAMN12718690, study PRJNA576275) | sponge metagenome | isolation source: marine sponge | host: Mycale hentscheli | place: New Zealand: South Island, Marlborough, Capsize Point | collected 2014-11-01
CTGGTGTGGCTTCTCTTTGCCTCGTGGTAAAGGGTCAATATTGCCGCTGTCACGACTAGAAGTCAGCGTAATGATGCTGCCAAAATCCTGTCTACAGAGGGGGCATTTTACAGCATGTTCCCCCATCGATTTCTGATGATCAGACCATATTCGCATGCACTTGACATGCATGGATTTGCCACAGTTGAACCGGCAGTACGTCAGCTTTTTGCCACCTTTGATCAAGTCATCTTGGCAGATAGGACACACATCATCTTCGCCAATTTCTTTAGGCTGGATCCTGTGTTTTTGGGAAGTGTGTGGCTGGTGGGTAGGAGGGGGGACATTAGGAAGAGAGGGACTTTGACGGCGGAGGTGCTCGTACACTATCTCGTTAATTTCCCTCTCAACTAATCCAAGTTGCCAGGTAACTGGGTTAGTTTGGGGGATGCGAAATTTTTTTAATAGTACCCTAAAATGAAATAATAATAATAATAATAAATGTTATAATAAATGACCTCTTTAAATCTTTAAGTACATCAATATGAACAAACTTTTACTCTATAGTAATGGTACAAAACTATAAAAGTTAAATTTTGCTAGAACTTAAATCTAACTTAAAGTAGATGGTGAATAGTAGTAGAAGTAAATAATTGTCTATTTTTTGCTAACTGAAGAGAAAATTATTTAAATAAAAAGAACATGAGCTAATATTCATTATTCATTATAAATTTTTGAGATAAGTGTCTTATTAGCATGGTACAAAAAACAGATTTCATTCTAAAGCATAATACCACATATAGCTGTATAGCCTTGCTTTTCTTAAAGTCAAGCCAATATAATAATTACATCACAACATGCGTGGGCAAGTGAGCCTTAGCTTTATTCCAACTTTCACAAGTAATTCAAGATGACGGAAAGTTCTCCTTCATTGTATGTATATGACTCCATCTAGTACATATATTGCAATTTATGCAAAGGTTAGAATCTTGTCTTCACAGTACCTTGTAGTACCACACCAATGTGTCCCTATAGCTATGTACATGGTAAATCAAGTTAGACTATGTCAACCTCTGCCTTGTGCTTAATATGCCAGTAAATACTTACCACAAAATATGGACACAGAGTTCTTTAGTTTTCTTGAAGTAAGAACAAGAACACATGTGAGGATCCCCAAGAAATACCTGGAATTGCATACATGAATGTCTTTAGTAACACAAACTACTCTCTTCATATTAATTGCTCTTGCTATGTAGCAAATTGAGGTCAGACTAGAGAAGGGTGATAACTTTTTTCCATAAAAAAACTACAGAAGCAAACTCTTCAATTAGGTCACTCCAAGTTGTTTTCCTGTTTCTGGTCAATTATTTCATCAAGTGTTAATATCAGAAAATCTGAAACTTTTTTTGACACACAGAACATAATTTGAGTGTATAGATGTATGAGGTAGTTATGCAATAACCATTTCTTCAATGCAGATTTCCTAAGTGCTAGCCACAGCATGCATGTATACTGAATGTTTTAATTAATCAATAAAACAATAGGAACAACCTACTTTGATCTTTGACTTCTCCTTTTCATCTTTTAATAGGAACCCTGTCGGTCCAGTTTGGTGCACTAAATACAAGGTTATCTTCAGGGCATCCTCAATTGTACTTTCTATACTTTCTGGACATACTCTCCTCCATACAACGCTTCTCACCGCCATATTAATAACGGCAACCCTGACCGTAATCGCGTCGCCTTTACTAGGTGTTGCTTTTTTTTTGTTGCGTGGCAACTTGGGTATTCTAATTAGCGCCGTCAATTACAGCTTGTCTATGTGGGTGTGACCGGTAGGCGTGGTTTACCGTGGGGGAGTGGCTTATGAATACCTGGGAGTGGTTTCAATCATAATGTTTCTGAAATAAGCCGCGTTGCATAGACGACGGCAACGAATGAGTGGCGATTGACTCAGTTATATTTGTCATTTTGAGATGGCGGGACTAATGGATAAATTAGTTATGGAAGGATCTGTAAATCTGGAGGCATACGGGCATCAAGTCGGCGGCCACCAGCTGATGTTTAAGTTCGGGGATACACTTTGTAAACCGGTGAACGACAGAGAGCACTTCTTTTATGCCACGGCTCCAGACGAGATAAAGCGGTATATTCCTGGTTATTTCGGTACGTTGCTATTAGGCATCACTGGCAATTATTGTAGATTTTCTTAGATAAATTATTAAATAGGTTGCAGGATGCAGACTTGTCTGTTTATTTTTTTTGTGGCAACATCAGTAATTTGTATATGTTGACACATTCTTACACATTTGTAAGCTAACAAGCTCTCCACTTGTTGGATAATGTGTGTGGAGGAATTTGGAGACATTTTGAATGATCTGAAGTCAGCCAGTAGCTTCACAGGAGTTGGTCATCATTCACAGTCTTGCTGAGACAGTGTTTTTTTTGTTGTTTTTTTGCAAGATTTGAGATCAGTATTACTGAAGGCTTGAAAAGGAAAATTGTGTTATTGATTTCTTTACTCCATGATTTTTTTTTATTGATACATATGGGGTTGAACACACTGTGCACTATTGTGATGAGGATGATGACAACGATTATGATGATGATAGTAAATACTATTATTCCCACTACTACTATTACTACTACCAGTGGCGTGCTTGAGAGTGGAGCACAGCATGACGACGTTTACTCCATTAGTAATAGGGAAAAAAAAATATGTATAAAATTTTAATGTGTCATGGTAGGTAGCTCTTGACATTTTCATATATTGTACTAAACGACAAGTAGCTTGGAGTTGTAGATGAAGAGATGGAGGGAGGGAGGGTTAGTGCATGAATGAGGAAGGTTGGGGCAAATCCAGCGCCACAGGAAAATGTAGTATCTCATGCATTATGTCTGTACTTCCTGACACCATTTAATTGTAGTTGAGCTACCAACTGTCCTTGTATTTAGTGATAATTTGACCGTGTAGTAAGGGTTTATCTCTTTATGTCCCAATTATTTCATTTTAGGCTACAACCGTGTAGTATAATGCAGGCTTTTTGAATTTATATTAGTGTGGTTTTATCCTATACAACTTCAGGACTGAGTAGCAACTATTTTAATGGTCGTAACAGTCATTTCCACCAGAAATTGTATGCTGCAGGTTGCCCATGTTGCATTTATAATCTTTTGTAGCAGTGAATAAAACAATTATGTCTATCTTTGGGGAAAAAAAAAAATGTGTAAGAAAATGGCAGTTGGGATGAAGAGTTAAATTGAATTATCATAATATGTAAAATTTCTATTAATTTCTGAATTTCCTTGCTTGCAATTATTTGTCATTCCAGTGAAAAAAACCTGTCAGGGCAGATAGATGTGATTCTCTACATAGTTATCCTAAAGTAACTTTATGCTTGTGTACCGTTACTTGCTTGATTGCTTTGTGTTGATTTAAGCCGGACAAACTTTTTCCTCAGAACTGTTTAGGTTTCACATATGTGGAGATAAGCCTTTGGAGCGGGTTTTCTTAAGTATCACTTTTACTAATTACTGCCGTGGTCCCCTGCCCCCTCATTTCCCAAGTGCATCAAATGCTAATTATTGCAAACACATTTTGTGGACGTAACTAAAAGCAACCGTAGGGGGGAATGTACATTTAACATGGCTGTTACAAAAGAGACTTTTTTGCCTCCAGTATTATTGCAATTGTGCTTGGTATTATGGAATGTGTAAATTGAAATGGAGTATCCAGCCACGTGGTGTTGGATGTAAACAGCTGTTTCAAACGTGCAATGTAAGGTGTTAAATAATACACAGTTGAATGTGGATACGACTTTTGCTCACTTCTATGGATTGGACTTACATATACATAAAGGTGGGAGGGGAAACAGGGTTCATGCACTCTCAACTTCAACTTGCATGATCTAATGAATGTCCTTATTTTCTAGACTTAAGTGATATTCAGATTGAGCATCCTTCATGAATACACAACAGCAGCACGAAGCACCAGGTGTTAACCATCTGCTCTTAGTCTATTAGTAGCTTGCACTTTTTTATTTGCAATAATTATAATTGCTATTTAGGTATCAAACTTTGTATTTGACATACTGTACATAGCTAATGTTTTGTGTGAGTACCACTTGCCTGCTTGTGCCTGTTCCTCATTGAAGTTTGAATTGGCCCCACCCTTTCATTAATCTACTAAGTTGTATGTGCACTTAAGTTACCTCTTCAAAGCTTACTCATCAACTTTTTTTTGGGGGGGGGGGGGGGGGGGGTGTGTGGCAAGACACCATGCCCAACATTTTAATCTACCAATTCTTCTGTATGACTGTCACATGCTCTATAGGTTTTCCTCACCTTTCCAGAAACCCTTGTTCTACTTGCTCATGTAGCTCTCTACACGATGATGATGGTGATGATGATGATGATGATTATGATGGTGGTGATGATGATGATGGTGGTGGTAATGATGATGATGGTGGTAATGATGATTATTATGATTATGATTATGGTGTTAGTAATGATTATGATGGCGGTATTGATGATGATTATGATGATGATGGTGTTAATGATGATGATTATGATTATGATGATGGTGGCAGTAATGATGATGATGGTAGTAATGATGATGATGATTATGATTATGATGGTGGTGGTAATGATGATGATGGTAGTAATGATGATGATGATTATGATGATGATGGTGGTGGTAATGAGGGTGGTGATGATTGATGATAATGATGATGATGATGTTAGCAGCAGCAACAATAATGTCAAATAAAAACCGAAATAACAAACTGTTGTGTAGCTTAAGCAGCAGAGGTAGTAAGGTTGGTGGGAGGTATGCAGGGAAACTTTTTGAGCACTCAAGCACGGTATAGTTATGAGTGTGGGGTACAATCTTACAAAGGATACTCAGTTGTAAGTGCTTTTAGCTATCATAATTGACCCTCAGCGCACATGCGCGAGAGTTATAGTAGTCGTCCTGTCTGTTTGTTTGTCCGTTACACTCTGATTTTGGAGATTACTGACAATTAACCGGTGATTTAGGTATGAACTTGTTCAGAACGACTATTTAAAACCTTTCATTGTGCTACTTTTTAAAAATTCGGGATGATTTTTGAGAAAACGCGACACTTTCAGGTCTGTATAGGTACTAGCTTTTGTGGGAAACGCCCTGTATCGTCACATCGTAATTACGTGAGCAAATATATTCTTTAGATGTATTCTCTCTATTTCACAGGCTTTTTTAAACAATACAGAATAAAAAAAAGATTTGGTCACCACCGAGAATCGAACCCAGGACCACTTTTTTAAATTTTTATTCTGTATTGTTTAAAAAAAGCCTGTGAAAGAGAGAGAATACATCTAATGAGTAAAAGAAAGCTGAGAAAGAAATTATGAAAAAAATTCTTGCGGCCCGCGGTAGCTAGCTTTATGTTGCTGGGAAGTTAACAGAGTTGCTGGAAGTCACGTTGAAAATATATACCGGTGAGTGTCTCTGGCCTGTTTAGCTTCTTCTCTTACGAAGACAGCATTTACATATACCGTTTTCATTGCTCGAGCTATATGATCCTGATTAGAATAGCCAATAAATTATTCTTTTGGTCTGAGATTATTTTTGTAATAGCTAGCCAGTGTAGTAGCACTGAGGGTTCACGCCTTTGGTGCTTCATTTGTTTTGTAACTGCACATGTAGATATTGATTCAGCTTGCTACTGATACATATCCTCTGCAAACAAACTCTCTATTGTACAGATAAGGAGTTATGATGTTACGTACATATATACACAATACATTGTATATACACAACATTATAATATTATATACCACATATTGTGAACTAGACTTTAGTTTCATTGTTGCAAACTTCCTACTGACTGCTGTAGCTACTGCCATTACATGTAAATTTTTATCAATAGGATGTCTCATTGAAAAGCTAGTTAACTGATAATATTGGACTTCAGCCACACTCTTTTACGGGTAACCCCTTCTTAGACAGTTTATTTGCCCGTCTGTCAGTGCGGAGTCTGCAAGGTTTCCGTATGCTGGTGAAAAATGTAAAAAAAAAAAAAAAAAAGATAGCCTTGTTCATTAGTAAATTGTGAGAGATTGTTGTCTTGATGTAACCTTCAGTTAAAGTATTATCACAGTGCACATTGATGACCCTTACCACATTAATGATAGCACCACTGGTGGAATAAGGAATGTGCATTCACTTCCCATTCTCTATGCCTTCAAGCATCACTTTGTGGGTTTGGCCTACACTGAGTGTAATTTCATGACAATATCTGGACTTGTTTTTGAGATGTTAACTTGCAGTTTAATCCGCAATCTATCATGTGTGTGAGTGACACATTGACAAGATAGGGATGTAATGAAGTCATTCAACAGCTGTTTGAGACTCATGGCTTTCATGCCTGTGTGTGTGTGTGTGTGATTACTTTTTCAAGTTGCTTGTTTGTTTGTTAAAACAATTGTTAACTTTTTGTTAGGCAGCATGACAAGTAAAACCAAGCGCAGCATTTAAAGAAGGGCAAAGGGGGGGGGGGGGGGGGGGCAAAGCTCCCCCACCCCTCCCCCTTTAGTGCTTTAGTAGCATTTTGAGTGCTACATGAAATCTGCATAGTTTTGCATATGTTTCAAAGCACTGCGAGAATCTCTTGTACACAATATGCTTTGTGTTCTCTCATTGCCCTTCTAAGATCTAAGAAGTTGTTTTTCCCCTCCTAGATTCGTTTTCTATATGCATCCCTGAATATGTTTGTGCTGGTATATTTCATCATCCTCTAGTTTGGGAGAAAGAGGAGGAGGAGGAAGAAGAGCGGTTAAGAATTTGTAAACACTCATCAGAACATGTCCTTTATTGTGTGGTTCCAAAATGTGGCAGGTCACAGGTCGTTGATTTTGTTTCCTCCTGAGAGTTGCATCTATGATTAGTCAACTAGTTCATTATTTTTACTATTATTATTTTTCTTTGGAGATGGAGAGAGGTGGGGTGGGGGGGGAGGGGGGGGGGGGGGGGGGGGGGGAGAGAAGAGAGAGAAAGAGACCTTGTATAAGTATTAATGTGTAGGGTAACATTCAGGATCGGTTTTTCAGACAGAAAATGTTTTTGTGCTCAAATCTGTGTGAGCTTTGTAAAAAGCTTTTGTGTGAGTTTTATTGATTGCATGCATGTCTATACACAAAGATTATTTTTGTACGATTCGGACTAATTATTATTTTTTTTCAGTTGTGTGTGTGTGTGTGCATGTGTTCGTATGTGTGTTTGTGTAATAATCTTCTAAAAGTCTCCTTGTTTACATTATCGATGAACCTCTGTTAATTTGTATGTTGTTATCATATCACTTACTGTAAGCTCGTGACTACTGGCTAATGGTTGGGACACACGCACACACGCATGCGCACACACACACACACACACACACACACACACTTCTATATTTACTGACTGCATGGATGATGATGATGGTGATGATGATGATGATGATGATGATGATGATGGTGATGATGATGATGATGATGATGATGGTGATGGTGATGATGATGGTGATGATAATGATGGTGATGATGATGGTGATGATGATGAAGTAGCACTATCACACCATTTGGCTTACACTCATTAAACATGTATAAGGTTATAATTTCCCTCCTCCTGTAATTAACTATTGGAATGGTTTGGGAAAAGGTGATTTGATTTTAGTTCTGACATTTTGACATCAGGTCATAATATTTGTGATTGTGGAGTTTCACTTAGTGAAACCTTGTATTACTTATTCACAGCAAGTCTTTGTGATATTTCCTTCCCTTCCTACGCTGTTTTTTTAATATATTTTTTAAACTAATTATCTCATTTTGCCATAAAAATTCATCACCCACAGGTGTACGTTCAATATTTTAATGATGAATAAGAGAAATGCACTAAACAATTTACACTCTCTGAAGATTGTATGTTAAGAATTGCAATGCTAGATTGTGCATGAAAGATGGTGGAGATTTTTAAGTTCAGTTTTTGCAAGTGTTGCTCGTGACCAACTGAGACACAAGCTGGAATGAAATGTCTGAACAAAAGCAAGAAAAAAACTTCTTCTTTTTTTTAATGGAGCGTATGACTTTGGTGACTAACGTTGGACAACTAAGGATTTGTGCGTTAGTTGTGGTAATAGAAAGATGTAGTATTGTTAAACATAATAGTAGTACACATACACATACAGGTATGCAGATCTTCTAGAGCTCTATTTGAATTCTGCTCATGCAAACACTTAACTATATTCACAGAGTAGTATCACATTGATGGCTTGGTTTTACTAGTATAAGGTCTTTTCCTCATGAGGTTTGTGTGATACTCTATGTCCTGAATGGCCTGCACTGCAAGAGGCCATCCCATCATTCCAGTGCCAGAGAATGTGTTGCTGAAGTCAACAGGCAATACAGCCACGGGTTTGCTCATCGTCATAGTCTATGGATGTTGTTTTCATAGAATCCTGTGTATTGGGACTAAACAAAGTTATTCTAGTTTGTTCATTCAAAGCAGCTATAAAACACCCACTATACATTTTACTACAATATGTACTTACTGAACCACCACCAACAACAACTATTTACAGGGCTGGTTTTGTAAACCATATGTTTTTGAGTGTGTTAGTAGTAGCATTGTGTTGTCCAATGCAAGTCATCAGACACATTATCCTCTTTGATGTATGGTCATTTCAGTCTTTGTCTTCTGTCAGTTCTATTCTACAAACAACACTAAATACATACATAACCTCAGGTTAAGAATTCTCTACCCTCTTGTATGTGTATGTATAATCTAATATTGCAATTACAGCAGTAGTATCATCTGTAGTTACAACATAATTGTTAATTATGGATTCATCTGACACTTTTACTTCATGCTGAAGTCTTCAGGGGGTAGTTTAGCTCAATTATTAAAAATAGCAATAACGAATAAATTATTAGTCATCAGAAATGACTATAAAACAGTAAAGGAATGTGTGGCTTTGTATTGTTTGAAACCAGTCAATTGTTCGTTTAGAGGCTAGTGGTGTGGGCTGTTGATTATAGGTCAATTTTTGGTTGTGAATATCATGCTGCTATAAATATTTTTAGGATGAAATTTAATATGATACTATATCCCCCCCCCCCCCCCCCTCCCCTCTCTCAACCTATCAATTTTATGTGTTCAGGTATAATTAATGTGAACTTTGAGAAGGCAGCATCAAGTGAGATCAGGGCGGTTGCCACATGTAAGAAAGATCAGCCCAAGCCACGCCCTCCTAGCATGGTGTTGGAGCAGAAGCTACCCAAGTGTTCTACTGGACGTACCATTCACATTGGAGACGATGTCTTGGCGACTACGACTAACATAGAAGGTGGGCACGATTACGCTTCTGTCTTACATACTTTATTTGGTGCTATTCCTTACCAAAAAGTACCTCCTCTTTCTTTTAACGCTGTGCCTTTTAAAAAAAGCTGTCTTTATGTAGTAATGTATTGGTTGCTGTGTACATGATCAGGTAAGGGATATCATTACTATGGAAAGACCACCAAAATAATAGTAATGAACTGCATGAACTTATAGAATCTACTTAGTTAGCAGTTAAGTTAATAGTGTTATTGCATGGTGATGTATGAATCCATAGGTGAGGATGAAGAATTCATGAATCCCTGGGCCACAGTGTGTAATGAGGTTATGGACAAGAAACTGAACGAGATGGGAGGGGACCTCCACAACATCAGTGTGGGTGAGTGAGTGGGAGGATAAGGTGGGAAGGGACCTCTGTGACATCAGTGTGGGCGAGTGAGTGGAATGAAACCAGCAGAGTGGATCTTCACATTCTAATTTTGTATTATATATTTCAAAAGCTACATCTTATCCTATAACATCATCTCCCCTGCCCCTCCCACTTCTATAGTATAACCTCCGAACAACAGCCAGTCTTGGGGACAGATCAATTGGCCTTTCGGAGGTTTTTAGAGTAATAATTAAGCAACAATCACATAATAGAAATAGACTAGTGAATAGTTTACTGGAGGTGAAAAATAGTCAATAATTTTTTTGTTAGCTAGTGATTTAGTTTGCATTGCTGCTACAGAATCAAATATCAATCTAACTTCAGACACTACCAAATGACCTTTTCTGCTACACCTCATAGCTTCTTTAAATGTTTTAACTGCTGGCTCAGGTTGATCGGAAGCTACCACCTTCATCATCCTCTTCCTCATGCTATAGCTGCACTGCAGCGTAGTAATGGCAACAATGCTGGAAATACTTCAGATCAGTTTGTTTATTCTAGGGTATTGTGCTTACATAGATGTATGGGAACTGACTATCGCTGAGGTATTGCTCGCCAAACCCGTACCTTCCAATGTCAGAGTCACAGACAAAAGTGCCATAGCAGTCCGTGAGAAAGTGAATAAAGTTGCAGCAATAAACTGGAAATAGCCCTGTGCTTGTTGTTCAGCTATATATGTAGCTATAATTTTACTACTTTGACTGCTCCAGGATGATTATACCTGATTGTTGTTAAGAATTTGGGGGTGGCCGTTCGTCAGAGGCTACAGAAGTATCTATAAACATTTTGTTCTGCTAAAAGTGACCGCTGCTGAGAGGCTGGTCGTTCATCTATGGGAGCCCATTGTTGAGAGAATTCACTGCATTACCACCACACCACTCCATTAATGCATGAGTTACATCCTCTTGCACGCTATTTTAATGATTTTTTGTTTGTTTCAGATTTGAGAGACAGTGGGATTAATATATTTTTCAGCTTGTATCACTTGACATCATCATTTTGTTGTTGTTATTATTATTATTATTGTTGTGTTATTGTCGTTGTCTCGGTGTATGTAACAGAGTACATGGTCCTAGAAAATCTGACCTCCAAGTACGCCTTCCCGAGTGTGCTTGACTTGAAGGTAGGCACCAGGCAGCACGGCGATGACTCTACTCCATACAAGATAGCCAAACACATGCACTCGTGCGCTATATCCACTTCTAGCACACTGGGAGTGAGGATGGCTGGACTACAGGTAATGAGCATGTGTGCATGAGTGTGAGTGTATGTATGTGTGTGCAAGTGAATGATGAACTATTGTTACTATTGTACCTTGTTATTATTCAATATTCCATTTGGTTGCAGAAATTTGACATGTCCAAGAAGGAGTATGTATTCATAGACAAATATTTTGGCAAGCAACTTACAGCAGAGGAGTTTGCACAGATCTTGATCTTCTTCCTGTACAATGGCACCTGTTTCAGACACGACCTCCTCCCCGGCATTATCAAGATGCTACAAGACCTCAGAGAATCAGTCAAAAGTCTGTCTTCCTTCAGATATTTTTCCAGCTCCCTTCTCCTTATTTATGATGGTAGTGAGTGCCCAGAAGGCCTGGATAAGAAGGCTTGTGAGCAAGGCAAAGCAGTGGAAGACAAGTTGCACGAAATATTGACACGGGCCAAGTTTGCTGAGAAAAATAACAAGTTTGAGCAACATGAGGCGACTGTAAAGAATGGAGAGGTCGAGGGAAATGGGTGGAGTGAATCTAGCGCAAGCACATCGTCAAATGACCACCTGCCAGGACCAGACAGATCTTCAGTTGATTCAGAGAGAATTTTCAAGAGAAACGGTGACACCCAACAATCGATGGAAGAACAATGTGCAGCGACGTCTGAAAACCATCATGACAGCCGCTCACTGCTGTCGGCAGAAGATCTTTCAAAGATAAGACCCAGTGTGGACTTGAGAATGATAGACTTTGCCCACTCCACTCATTCTGGTTTCACAAATGATCCTCTAACGCACAAGGGACCTGACGACAGTTATTTAACTGGACTAGACTCACTCATATCCATATTTCAAAACATGTATGTGCAGAGTTGAGCAGACAGACAGACAGACAATACCATTTTAATATCATCTATTTTTTTATTGACAGGTATTCTTAATTATTTTTCTCTCATCTATAGCTGATCCAAACTTCAATTCGTCAGACGAAGTTATATGCTGAAACCGTGCTGACCCTTTACCATCATTACCCACTGATTCATAAAGGTTTAGCATCACAGCATGACGGGGCCTTAATTGCGCGCGCGGGTAAATATGACTAAAAGAAACTCAAACGAGCTACACTTTACCTTATTGAAAAGCATTTGGGGGTGTGGTCATTTGCATCAACATAAGATATAACTAATTAATAGTGGCTGAGTGAGTTGCTGCACTGCTCGTCTACGCCATGACAAGATGGCTGTACTTTTGGAGAAGCTAGAGAAGGAAGGTGAAGTACCTTTGGAGCGGTACGGCCATCAAGTAGGAGGGCGGCAGCCTTTACTGAAATACAAAGACTGCCTGTGTAAGCCTCTGATCCCGAGAGAGCGGTTCTTCTACGAGACTGCACCTGAAGCTGTGAGGCGGTACTTCCCTCATTACCATGGTAGGATATTAAACATTTATGACTAGTGGTTTTAAACTTTAATAATCAAGGATGTCTATTAAATGATCGTAGTGTCTGTGTAGTGGCTTGAAGTGGTAAAAATTGGTACTTAGTTTAGATGTACCTAATTACACTTATTCCTCTTGTTTTAGGTGTTGTGAGTGTGAATTTTGTTGAGCAGCCCTCAGGTGAAATCCAGGTGATGGCTTCTTTGAAAGACCCCCACCAGCAAGAGGGCGTGTCCAAGTCACCGCAGCAGCAGTTTCCCAAATGCACTAATGGGCACAGTAGAGGGATCTCGGTAACGTCGAATAGAATAGGTAAGAATGTAAAATTATGTTTTTCCGTTCTTAAAGACTAAAAGACTATGTTGTCTTGAACACGTCTGCCTCTTCCATTATGTATACTAAATTAGAATTTATTATTATTTATTATTATTATTATTATTGTTATTATTATTGTTATTATTATTACTATTATCATTATTATTATTATTATTATATTATTATTATTATTATTATTATTATTATTATTATTATTATGGTTATTATTTGCTTGTGACAAATTCTATAATATTAGGAAATCTTTGATCTATCATTGTATACTTGAAAGGAAGTTTTGTGTGTAGAGTAAAGGGCACACTTAGCTAGGCTGTGCAACCAGGAAACGTAGTGATGATGACAAGCGCAGATGTAACCCAATCGTGTGTGTGTACGCGTGTTCAGTCTTGGCTGTTCCTGTCAGGACAAACTTCCAAGGATGCCTTGAGGAGCATTCCACGTCTGCTTGTAATTTGTAGCTTTTACACATGTTAGGGATAGACGTGACAAGTAAATCAAGTCGTTTCAGTGGTTGTGTGTACTGTATGTGGCAAATAGTGCAAGGTGAATTTACTAGAAATTACTGAACGAGTAATTGATATATTGCCTGATCATTTGAGGTTAATTTTGTTTGCTGGGTTGTATGTGAAAACATAGGATTTATGTGAATTCAATTAACACATTGCAACTGTCGTTTAAACCTGGCGGAACCAATTTGCACATTTGGAGAGAATGAGTAGAATTTCATTTTTTAATAATTCTACATGATAATTCATGCACACGCCCACACAAACACATGCAAACTTAAAAGTTCACTTGTTTGCTAACAAAACTTCACAACTGGACTGAAAAAAAATGTTGTTTAGTAGTTCCATTTGATAAGAATGTTTAAAGTGCTGAGTCATGTTGAGAGAATGTTGAGTCATTGCATGGATGTAAAAATGGACACTAGTTTTGTGATGTGGTTTTCACACTGGATTTATAGCTGTATGTATTATTTATAAATATTGAAATAAGTTATATCAAACTTGAGAGATTCAATATGGTAACTTCGTAGCTATTGGACAGAGTCGATGAGGGTCTGTATGCCAAAACAAACCAGCAAACAGTTGTTGTTGTTTAAAGTTTTACAAAGTGGGCTTATTGTTTCAAACAATTTGTCATCACTTTATCATGTTTCAGCTCCTACTGTAGGATTTCTTACTGTGGCTTCTTTGTTCTGTAGCGCCATTACTAGCCCATTGACTGACACATACACACAAATAAACAATGCTACGTAATCCGGCCATTTTGCCTTGCAAGCATCTTGCCACAAATTGGATAAAAAAAAACTTGTAATTTTGGAGCAAACCTCACGTGTACAAATGAAAGATTCTAGCATATTCTAAAATGGAAGCTTACATCATACGTATGAGTCAGGTAGACTCTCACTTATTTAAAGGAAACTTCAAAATTTTGGTGTGTTGTACATTTGGTGTAGGTACAGTAGAGATGAAGCCCCAATTGAATTTTTTTAATCGCCATCCCACTCCAGTTGTATTTGTTGTATTTCGGGTCATACTTTTGATGTATACGTGTACATCGTTGTCTCTCATGATTTGCTTGCTGTTACACAATGTTTGTGACACACTTCCTTTCTGTGGGGATAGGAAGTAGGAGATCAAAACTTATGTTCAAGCTTTGCTTTAGACAACTGTAGCTGGTATCGTATCCAGGGCAGACTGAGGGAGTTGCTGTCAGTGAGAGCCGTACTGTGTGCTTGTCAGTGTTAATTCTCTAGCCATATCATGCCCCTCCCCTCTGCTGTATTTGTGGATAAGGGAATAGATGTTATATATACATGGTAGAATATACAAGGTGTCTATTGGTAAAGGATGGTCTTTCTTAATTAATTTCCTAATAACCCAAACAATTACCATAGAAACATCTGATTGGTGTAGGCAGAGTGCATACCATGTCACATGATGTGTTTATAAAGTGTTGTGTGTGTGCACATGCAGCAAACTCTGCGGAATATTTCACCCCCTGGGCTCAGATGTGCAGTGAGAACATGGACAAAGGACTCAAGGAACTAGCAGGAGATCTACAGGACTTCAACAAAGGTACAGATAGTGCTTTCATCATCATCATCATCATCATCATAATCACAGTCATCATCATCATCTCCATAATCATAGTCATCATCATCATCGTCGTCACCATCATCATTATCATCATCACCATCTTTATCATCATCATCTTTATCATCATCATCATCATTATCAACATCATCATCTTTACCATCATCTTTACCATCATCATCATCATCGTCATCATCATCATCATCATCATCATCATCATCATCATCATCATCATCATCATCATATCACTCCCACTGTCACTGTTCCTCCTTTTTCATGACTTCCATCCCTCTCTGGAATTCTCTCCCTGAGAGCTTGGTGGGTGGGTCTCACTCTTCTCACCTTGCCTTCAAGAGGCATCTAAAGTGCTCTTTACAAGTTCAGCTCACTTACTACATATTTGTTTGTTTGCATGCATCTTTCATTCATTTTTTTTAATATTAGCTTGTTTAAGCTTGTTGGAAACCCCTTTGCTACTAAACCATCATAATGATAGTTCAACATTATCATCATTATGTATTTTTTTTCCTGAGAGGGAGAATTGTTACAACAATAAAATACAATGTGTTATTTTCTCTCGAAATGGAGGTGTTGTCTAGGCAGTACGTTGTGTGATTTAATTAACATTTATGGCTGCTTCATAAATGCTACTATATACTGCAAACATGCAATTGTTGATCGGCAATAAATAGACAGATGTTTATCCTTCCTTTAGATTATGTTATTCTCGAAAACCTCACAGCCAAGTTTAAAGCGCCCAGTGTCTTGGACCTCAAGGTGGGCACTAATTGGCCAGGGGAGAACACCTCACCGAGAGCCACGCCCAATTGTTTGAACCCAAGCTACGTGAGGATGGCAGGCATGCAGGTTAGTGAAAGAGGGATGTGGTTGTAGGTGTGGCTTAAGTGTTTGTGATAGAGATCATTCAGTGCAGTTATTGTGACCTGGTTAATTCATTACTCATTATTATTGTTGTTTTATTTATTATTTATTATTGTTGTTTTTGTTGTTATTATTATTAGAAATTTGACTGCCAAAAGAACCAGTACACATTTTATGACAAATATTTTGGTAAGCAATTCACGGAGCTGGAGTTTAGGCAAGTCTTGAGATCTTTTCTGGACAATGGTGTTTGTTTCCGATCTGATCTTCTTCCCATCATCATTAAGATGCTGGAAGATCTCCAAGCTGCCATAAGAAGACATCCGTCTTTCAGGTGTGTGTGTGTGTGTGTGTGTGTGTGTGTGTGTGTGTGTGTGTGTATGTGTGTGTGTGTGTATGTGTGTGTGTGTGTGTGACCACATGGTATTTATTTGTTATTGTGGAATGTGCTTGCTAATTAGTTTCAACAAGTCATATAAGACATTTTTTTAGTTCATTTTTATGAAATAAAGTTGGAGTTTCCTGTAATAAAGTAATAATTAAATTCTCTATTAGCCTTTATTGAAGCACCTGTTATTATTATGGTGTGCTTGAGCACAAATGGCGAGTGAGCCAGCCTTGTTAGGTTGCATAAAACTACAATACTGTTATATGATGTATTTTACCTGAAGCTTTTTTCATGATTACAAAAATAGATTATATATATATATATGTGACCGTCTACAGGAAAACCGGGCACAACGCGGCACCCTTCGAAAAAATTTTTTTTTCACTTACAGAGTTGCCGGCTTCCAGATATTGAGCTCTCCAAGTTTTATCGTCGTAACTTAAGTTGTTCCCACTATAATAGACCTAACCGTTCCCTTCCGTCGGCTTGAAACAATACATTTTTAAGAAATCGATCGATCTTTTCTCGATATTTACGCACGCCGCGTTGTGCCCAGTTTTCCTGTAGACGGTCACATATATATATATAGCAGTTGACCATTAATTACAGCAAATAAACAAAGAACTACTTTCTTACCTTAATTTCCTGAGTAGTGATAAGTCTGTAGTTACAAATTTAAGTCATTCTGACTATTTCAATTACCAGTAACTCTTGAACAAGCTCTCAGTTACAGAAGAAAACAAAAAAAAAAGCCAGAGTTATTTTTGTAATTTTTAGCTAACAAATAAGGAATTATGTACTTATCTCAACTTCCACTGAGTAGTGGTAGCTTCTTTAGAAGCCATTCTGACTACCAGAAGCTCTGGACAACAGACAAACAGCACTTAGCAGCTCCAATTAAAAACCGGTGAGTTTTGAATTTATGTCTGGTAAAGGGTTTCAATGCCATAGTAACCAGTCACAGCAATGTTTTGGGACTTAAAAAACAAGCGTTTTCGCAGGAATTCTTTCACAATTTTGAGCTTAGTTTAAAGTATGACTTGCTTTATGCTGTAGTATCAGAAGAAACTGGGGTCAAGCCTATAAAGCCGTGTTTTAGGAGTGAAAAAAGGCACCCATGTGTGCATTTTAGGGGCATACATACCATCCATACACACATATATACATATAAAATATACCCGATTTTGCATTATCCACCCCTAATACCATCTCGCTCGCTTGCTCGCCAATTATTATTTCATATTATTATTATCATTATTCTATATTGTTATTTTTGTAGTTTTTTAAAATTATTATTGTTGTTATCTTATGCTATTATTATTACATTACTACTGCTACTTCTATTCTACTTCTATTCTACTTCTATTCTACTACTATTGTTATCCTTTGTCTCGCTGGTATGGTTTTGGTGCTGAGAGAGTTACCATCTCATTTCTTACTTTTCTTTTCACCCATTGCTCTCTGAAATCTCTCTGATTGAGTTGCTCCACAATTTATCTTGTGCAGATGAAGTCGTTAAAGTTGGCTGGTGTGCTTATGAAGAGGCAATATCTTGTTTAAGATACTGCATGCTCTCTGAAATCTCTCTGATTGAGTTGCTCCACAATTTATCTTGTGCAGATGAAGTCGTTAAAGTTGGCTGGTGTGCTTATGAAGAGGCAATATCTTGTTTAAGATACTGCATGCTCGTGCTCAATTAGCTAATGAATTATTCATGAATAAGTAAATGCAATTAAGTAGATACAGGTAATATAATTATTTCACAATTTCTTTCTCAGCCTGAAGTGATAAATTAGTGGAGTAAAAAAATTCAACGAATAAAAAGAATCTTTGAAAAAAGAGAATTTTCGTTGGTCTGTTGAGAGTGAGACTGTAGCATAGCAGTACCCAATACAGAATTGCAGTGTTTGTTTGCCGGCTGGTTGTCGTAGCTCAGTGGCAGAGCGCTGCGTTATGCAAGCGGTCCTGGGTTCGATTCCCGGTGGCGACCAAAAATTTTTAATTCTGTATTGTTAAAAAAAAAAAGCCTGTACAAGAGAGAGAATACATCTAATGAGGCAATGTATTTATTTCCAAACTAAGTTTGGAAGTATATTTTATGACTCTTTACCACATGCAACAACTTTATTTCTGCTGGATGTCAATTCGGGAAAAAAAAAAAAAAAAAGCACTAACCAACCAAACCAGCTACTGTTTGTCTTTCTACCTTCAGGTACTTCTCGAGTTCTCTGTTGCTCATATACGATGGGGTGGAAAGTCCGACTAACGGCATTGATCAGAGGACGACTCATTGTCAACGACGGAGCGCGAGATTAAGAAAAAGAAGGTGCCCTGATGGGGCGGAGCCTGCACAGACTGTAGACGCTGAGGGTTCAAAAAGTTTGACAAGTAAAAGAGAAAACGATGAAAGGATGTGTCTGCCGAAACGAGGAAAGACGGACTCAGATAAGCCTGTCAACGAAGTAGAGAGTGCCACTCCCATGACAATTACGCGGAGAATACGAAATAGCGAGGCCACGCCTTGTTCCAATGGAGTCGGTGAAAATAGGTCTAACCTGCAACGAACTTGGTCGTACCATTCTGATGATAGAACAAGAAAGGGTGTGATGAGAAATGGTATAGCACATTCTCCAAGTCTTCCCATTTCCAAAAAGATCACGCCTACTCTCATGACTGCCACAGAGCTTGCCGAATGTCGGCATAGCGTTGACCTCCGCATGATAGACTTTGCTAGATCCACACACGGCGGCCATTATGATCAAATAGAATACGATGGACTGGACGAGTGCTACCTCACTGGTCTCTCCTCTCTCTTGAAGATCTTCAGAGAAATGGCAGAAGATAAAACAACGTGAAATTGTGTGGTTGTGTTATCTTCAATTAAACAAGTGCATCAAGAAGTATAGAATTTTAATTTTGTATAATTCCATGAACTTCCCACCCCTACTCTGAGGAGATGCAGAATAATTTTTAATATCATCTTGATCAATGCTTTTTATATTTTTTCTAATATTTTTTTTTGTTGGTGTAATGATTAGCACTGTAGGAATGTTGCAAGTTTTATTTATTATGGTATTTATATGGTCTCATCTTTATATTGAGCTCAATTTTTAGCTTTTGTGGAAGTATATGCATTTATTAAAATTTCTGTTAGATTTATAGCTATTAGATGTGACCGTTATGTAGTGTTGGGCGAGCTATTAGGAAGACAGTAGGTGATGAAAATTGTCTATCAACTCAATATATTCTAATAGCTGCTCTTTATATTATATGTGCAAAATTTGTGGCTGAAGTGTGGGATGAAGATTCTTACAAAGCTTGGTGGTGAGCGGTGTAACAAATTAATGAATGATGTAGATACTTTTGTTAAGGTATATGGTTTTTCAGGAGACAATAGCTTTGGGAAGTTGAATCCTTTTGAAATCAGGTAATAGCTACTAGCACAGAATGCTGATGTTCTGATGAACGAAATTAGCTATATGTTTAGCTATTCAAAACCTGTGACACTGTAATGATATTTTCGTTTAGTGTTTACTTATTGTAATAATAAACTTAAAGGTGTACTTACCAAGGACACCTCTCATAACTGTTCTGGAGTGTCCATTGTTCGGAGGTTCCACTGTATTGCAATTAAAAAAGTACTCATTATAGCATTCTAATAATTTTTTCTTACATACAATGTGCTATCAACAAATAATAGATATTGTCGAACAAAATTTTAAATTCAAAAGGAGACAGAATGTAATTTTAGTGTCTAGCTATTTTCGCTAAGCGTGATATTGTTAAACAGTTTTATACGCAGACAGACAGCAGTTAGTGAACTATTGAATGTATATATCTACAATACTAACATACACATTCTCATTTCCACTTCTGACACTGTTCATAATCACTAGCTCCATATCGCTGCTGGTAGGACTCGGCAACCTCCTGTAAAACCATGGAGGGTTGTTGAACTCGCAGCACCTGCTACTTGAATGGCACCCTTTACCACTCCACAAAGCTCTGTCTGTGTACACTTGAGCCTGGGTTACAGACGGACCGATATTACCGGAGTCGCAAAAGTAATTGGAGTTTATAAAGTCTGGCAATTTGTAAGGATAATCTGCTACAGAGCACGGGCACCTCCTTATATTATTAGTTTCATTACTCGTTCTTTCAGAAGCTCCAGCAGCAAATGACCAGATGTGCTGCGTGGAGTTGGAAGATCTGTAAATAAGAGAAACGCCATCAATGTAAGAATTACCAAGAGATGATGTAGGATTTTCAATGGAAGCCTTGAATGCATCTGTCTCCCCAACTTGATAAGCTATCACTCTGCCACACACCTTCGAGTAGGAGTTACCACCAGGTGAGAGTATGATAGCAGCCTGCCTGAAGTTCCCTCTAGTACAAGCAGTTATAGGTTGAGTTATTTTATTCCATCCCTGAGGACATTGTTCACCGTCTCTGCTCATATTGACTGATAATAAGTTCTTCCATCCTGACCCCCCACATTCAGGTCCATATTTATCAGTGAGGTATCTGTTGATAGTTCCAAAATGGTCGTTGATAGTTCCAAAATGGTCGTTGATAATAGAAGAGTTCAAGTGTTCACATTGCTGAGGAGTCGATGAAGGTGGTAAAATCACTGGTAGCAGTTGAGGATGACTTATCCTTGCCAACAAGCTCGCCAGGATTATTAAAAAGTAATTCATTTTGTTTTTGCCAGGTAAATATAAATATTATATATTTTATGAACGTGAACTAGGAGTCATTTTAAACAGGTAGTGAGTTTAATTTGCTGATATTTATGTAAAACAACAGAAAAAATGTAAGGAAGTTAGTGAGTGTAGCTAATTGTTGTTGTGGTGGACAGTGAAAATAGGACATGTTTGTATATGCTAGTCCTAGATTGCCATGTGCATACCATACATATGCTCCTGCAATAGACAGGTGTATCAAGTGCATAGTACAAGAAAATCTGCGTAATTTATGACACAGAAAATAGGGCTTTTGTTTTTTCAGGACCAGTTAGAGGGATGCAATTGAATAAACAACTCATACTAGCTAATGGCAATATCCAGAATGGATGGCGCTGGCATTGAAAGAAAAAAAAGTGTTGTTGTGCAATCTAATGCGTTGTTCTTGTTGGTAACCAAAGACAGATGCATTATAAGTGTGAGAGAGAATGATTATTCCTGTCTCAACTGATATTGCATGGCTTCTTTTGTTACATGCCAGCATAGTGCGTGCATGTTGCTCTCAAAGGAAAAGCTCAAGCATACTTACTTTGAAGATAAAATGTATTAAAAAGTGACTGATTTTTTTTTTTTTAAAGCCTGTCCATTGTTTTACATTTATACTTTTATGGTTCATAAAGTATTTCAATAAGTATACCTAAGAGTGTAGTTGATCTGAACTGTTTTAATGTTTGAATTACTGATGTTAGACTGTATAGATAAAAGGACTCAAGTTTTATGCCCTTTCGTAAATAACTTGGCTCCTCCTTCAAAGTGATGTCATCACGAACCATTTGTGGTCTCCAGCCATTGGCCTTCATCATCTGATACAATTTCAAACTCATATGAAGTTTGCAAATAGTCTAAAATGCAATATTCCCTTTCAATTACAAGTCACACTGAAATATATACACATGTACACACACAGACACACACAACAACTCAACATCAAGTCTGACAATTGTGATAGAATTTGCAAAAAAAAAAATGCAAATAAAAAATCCACAATCAATATTTAGCTATTAGCTTAGCATGAAATCACAATATGTTTCAGCTCATGAGCCTTCCTCAGTTGTGAAGTGAGTTAATAATATATAAATAACTGTTTTAAATAAAATAATAAAAATAAAATGCACTTAGTGATGGGTATATAGGAGCTGAAAAAAATACTGTGATTTCAGTGGCTAAAAATAAAACAAAAACAAAGACAACAGCAACACTTACCATCCTCAAACCTTACGTTATGATATCTCTAGATACAAGTTCTTCAAGTTTTGTGTCACACAAAATGTGTGGGGTCCTGGTGGCCGAAAGGTAGTCTGGTAAGCTAGCCAGACCTCCTCCCCCCTGCGCTAGTCGCGCGTGCTACACATACTGGGTCGGTAGGGTCTGGCTCGCGAGCTGGCCAGAGGAAGTTGAGGAACGACAATCGCGAAGTATTTGGGATAGGGGAGAAACGGAACCAATAGCCCGCACCGTAAAGAAAAGGGACCAACTTTCCCCCATACATTTAAGTTGAAACGCGTTGTTTCCTATAAAGCACGTTTATGGCTGGAAATTCACTAATAGGCACAAAACCGCACACTATAACGGATTCTCAGAGGTGCTATGCAACAGTGGGCCAGACTGGTCTCAGAAATAGCATCTAGCTCAGCTTTGCTAGCACTATATTGAGCACAAGGCATAATGTACATGTCGTCGCTTCTGCTATGGCCTTTATAGAAAACTGGCTGTATATAGATTACAACTCTAAACAAGGTCTCCATGCTTTTTTAAATTCTTACATAGTGAATTTTACTCATTTCCTCTTTGCCCCTTCTCATTTATTAATTATCTACCGTAATTATCTACTGTTTCCCCCCCCTCGAATTTAAGCGTCAGCGTCGCAGCTGTTATTCCAGGCATTGAATAAAACACACATTACAGATGCAAGGAAGTGCAGAAGACAGCAGCTATCTCTGAGCATGTGTACAAAACAGTGTACAGGGACGACCACTAAGAATTATTAAGACTTCTCCAGCTTGTGTGCATCCTTGTCACCGGCTGGTCTACTTGACTTGAGTTCCTTCAACTGCTCCCAGCTTATCTCTAAGTCCCAGCAGCTCTTGAAGGCAGATTTCTTACTCTGTTTGGGACCAAATGACATAAAATATTATTCAATGCTGTCTTCAAATCATACGTCAACTCCAGTACATGCCAGACTTCCACTGATGCCTCAGCCACCAAATAATAGCACTGAAAAATATAAAAAAAGTTGGAACAGAATGTAAAAACTTCCAGTATGAAGCAACACCAAATGTGCCAGTAATGACACGGTGTGTATTCATGAATAATTCATTAGCCAAGTTGAGTTGGTAAAGTGACACCATGAACTGAATGGGTAAAGCGACACCATGAACTGAATGGGTAAAGCGACACCATGAACTGAATGGGTAAAGCGACACCATGAACTGAATGGGTAAAGCGACACCATGAACTGAATGGGTAAAGCATCATCACATTCAGTAGAAGGTGAAGGCGATTAAGGAAACGATGACTATTGCAGCTAAAAGCAGGAAGGATGGCAAGGAAGGCTAGTTCCACAAAGCCTGAAATCAATCATGGATATAAGGACAGAGACACCGTGAAGCAAGATAGACAGGCAAAGGAGGAGAAGGTAAAATGTGACTCTAGAAGAAGGAGCTGAGAATGGATGAAGATAAACAGAGCTGAGATGGTTCAGGAAGAAAGAGAGCAGGAGTGAAAAAACTGGTAACTAAACCAAGTGGTAGAGAGAGGAATAAGAATAAATACCTTATACATGTACCTTGACCTTACAGTACATGTACCATAACTCACACACGAACTCACCTTCATCTGTTTGCTGAGCTTGTCACCATGGTACTTGTTAGCTCTCTCTACAGCAGCCTCCAACTGCACACACACACACACACACATTCACACACACATACCTCATAATTCCTATTTCCCATCATCAATACATATACATGAAGCTATACTGTGATATAATACAACAACTACTTACCACAATAATTCACTTCTGTTAGAGTGAAGCACTATTATAGAAATGTCTCCATTAGTAACAGTATGTGTGCGTGTACATCAGGAGTACTAGAAGGTGCTCTCCATCTAGAAACCTTGTTCTATCTGGGAAAAAATTAAAACTTGTTTTCCTCAGATGTATTTTGTGAAAGATGATTTTAGAATTTCATGTTAATTCTTACGTCTCTTCAAATGTACACTATACATAGACCTGCATCTCGGGCTATACCCTTGCCCGCATAAATAAGAATCATGCCTTTGCAGTTAATTAACAATACAGGATATAACAACAAAATAAAACAACAACCAAACACCATCTTCTAAATCTCTTCCACATAAGACGCCGGGAAAATGTTGACATTTCCGTTGAGCTCTCCCTGCCACCATTCCTGGTCGTACTTGTCGATGATGTGGATGATGTCATGCAAAGTTGTTCTGCACACATATTTATACATTTATTCTCTCTATCAAGTGAAGAATTTGCACTTTCTGTCAATTTTCCTCTCAAATATAAAGCAATAACTTTGCAGTGTGTTTGTAAGTTGGCTCATTAATTCCTCCAGCTCTCTGATCCAGATCCTGAGCATCTTAGACTGAACTTCTTGGCTAGAACCACTTGGCTATCTAGTATATCTTGAGACAAAATTACCTTGGCATGTAAATCTGCCTGACCAGCAAAACTCAGTCCTGAAGTTGACTGAATATACCATAATAACCGCAGTTATAATAACAGGTTGAACAACAACCTGCTAAACTGTGAACATAGTCAAGTGCAACCAGGAATAAATCTGCGGCTTTTGCTTCCATAAGCTTGCACACTTACGTCTTAAGCCACACCCACACCAACAGTGCGCATGCCCTACGCGTCAACAAAATTGATAAGGCAGTAGTATATACTGCATATTAATATATCACGAGGTCTAAAAACTCCCATGCAAGCAGTGCACATCGAAGTTTGTGCGTAGACTAGTACAGTACTTACTGGTGTCAACTTACTGGTGTCAACGGTTGAAATAACTGTCTGGGACTCACCCAGACAAAGATTGAACTTATAGACTATTTGCCATACATACACACAATCATGTCACTTCACCTTTCTCTCATTTCGATTCGACTTATGCTCATGCGTATTGTTTCCTCACGACTCGTTCACGTGCTCCTCATTAACACCCGGGCACGAGGCACCTTAGCTGAGTGACCTTGACCTCTGACGTTTTTGGTATCACTAATTTCTATGGTCACGCAGTTGTCTAATAAAACCTTAAAGCTAACAAGTCAAGTTTTCTAGCTAGCCTACTTGTTCGTTCGTAGCTAGCTCTACCCCTTTTGAATACAGTCAACTTCTCCACCGCTGAGCCCCATCATTTTTGGTCCTTCGACCCTCGAGGCGTACCTGCTCGACCACTCGGTTCCGTGTCGTCTAGGGCTCTATCTCTCTCAAACACTCGATCTAGCCTAGCTACCGGTTGACGACTTGTCGACCATTACCTTCTGTTCTCTTCGATCTCCGAGTTGGGAACACACTTGGGAATACCCTACGCCCTCTAATTTGGGAACACTCTTCGCACGCCACTTTGGGAATTCACCACTCTACTAGCATTCTGCCAAAAATGCACATCCTTGAGGACCATTCCATCCCATGGTTGAGACGCTTCCATGTTGGTGCAGGGTTGATGGGGGAGCAGGGGGCCGAATCTGTCCACGCACTGATGAAAGGACTCAACAGGACATACCAGAACATCCCCAACGACACTACTAGACTTAAACACACAATAACAGAACACTCCATAGCCACAAATCCTTCTCTTCTTGCCCTGAGGCCACCACCCAAAAAGAGGAAGATTGAAGAACAAGATATGGACCTGGAAGACACAGTAGTTTTTTGAGTTGCATTAAGCAATTTACACCCACCCACGCGCGCGTTTACGGTATCTATAATTAAGTGAATAAAAAAATTGAAATTTTTCTTGTAAGAAATGGTCAACTTTGCACCTCTCTATTCCATACTTTGGATCTAACTTTAGCAACCAATCTAATTCAGTACCAGTACCAACACAAGGCCTAACCACGGGCCACAATTTGCGCAGCTAAAATAACAACCAATTAGCACTGCGCATGCATCCTAGCAACCATCTTGATTCAAATCTCGAGCGGCAAGAGAAACCTGTCAAGTGAGAACGCGGCTAGTCGCTTCCTGCTGTTGCTTCAGACTACATTCTTGAGGTTAGTAGCAGCACAATGAATTATATCAACTATATAAACAGTGGGATAGAGTATACTATTTTTCTAAAGAGCAATAAACACTGACAAAAATCAACAAAAATTCAAATTTATAGGATGGAATTTCACCACGAACAGCTTGGGAAACATTGTAGAGTGTGTGGGAAGAGGCTAAGGAAGCTAAAGAGCAAGGCCCCCATACACCTGTGCATGGATCACTGTGAGGTCCTGCTTCTTGTTGGGTTGGATGTGAGCAAGGACGACTCCACAATTCACCCCCTCCACTTCTGCAACCCATGCCGTGCAATGCTCAAACGAGCAGAAAAGGCACAGAAAGCTGGGGTACCCTACATCAACAGCACAAAGTTGATGGAATGGACTCCACATGTTGACAGCAGTTGTCTGGTAGGATTTGACCATTCCTATAACACATAAACCAAAATCATATTAAATAGGTTTGTCAGCATTGTCTTAGCCTCACTCACGGTGGAGGCCAAAACCGAAAGGTAGGCAAGCACCCAGGCAGACCCTCTGGAGAGACTTCCACATCAGTGTGCCAGCACCTAGAGGACACAGCACCAGGGTCATTCTTCCCCTCAGAAGATCGTGAACCCAGGTGCTACGAGTCTGGGGTTGCTGCAACACTCTGCTGCCCTGTGTGCACCCTGATTCTGGACAGGCCAATCGAACTGGGGTGTGGCGCAATACTCTGTCTGGAGTGCTGCAAAAGCTGGGTGCAATTTCATTGTAGCCACACTCTTTCGTGCCCATCATGTTACGACCAACGTCTGGACAGCACACACATATCCGCTCCGCCAGACATGGTAGTATCACTGCTCCAGGGGCTCCTTGTCCACTGCAAAAGGCGGTGTGGGAAGATCGTCAGGGTGGAGAATTACCACAAGCACCTGCAGGGTCAATGCTCAAGCCATTACCACCTGAGTGTTGACTCACCCTCAAAGTTGACCATAGGTGAAGTTCTTTCTAGGCCCTCCGCATCACCAGCAACACCAGCAGAGGTAAAGGTTGCAGGGCATCTGGTGAGGAAGCTGATGGATCATGGCAGTAGCAGTAGTTCAGAGGGTGTAGTCAAGGTCCAAACACGTGGTCAAGTAAGTAACTATTAATATAATATGCACAATTAAATCAGTTACCACATGCACAATCAATGCAGCCAATCACCTTGGTCCAAGTAGCCAACTGCAGGGTACGCAGCTCTGACGCCAGCAAGTGGACGCTGAAGCGTCGCACTGAGGGCATCAGCAGGGTTCGCTCCATCACCAGTGGAGGAGATACGACTGCTCAGATGGTTGCAGAGTATAAGTCGCTCTCCAAGGAAGAACGAGCGAAGGTGCTTCAAGAGGCTGGACTCCCGATCACAATCCCAACTGACCACTCCTTAGCATTGAAGGCCAATCTCTCCATACCCTGGAATAAACTTAGGGTAATCAGAAGGTATATATATTTCACTCTAGATAAAGCACACCTTGTGAGAATGACTTGAATAGATGGTTCAAGTCTATGGATGTCCATATCGCAAGTGAGGGGAAGATGAGAAAGCTTGCCAAGGAGGTTGTGGGTGACAACATGGTGTCTGAGAATGGGGCCTTCACTTTTCCGGGTAGCAATGGAGGAGAGGTGATCAAGGAAGTGCCCTTTGTGTATGTGCCCAACTTCATTGCCAAATTGGCTGATGTTGTATCCCAACATGAAAGGTACATAAGCTAGGTAAAATGGAGCAAAGTTATCACAGTATATACCTATAGTGCTCCAGATGGTCTGACAAACCATGGTGGCTCCATTCCAAACAACGAGCTTTGGATCAAGCTTGGTGGAGACAAAGGACAGGGGAGCTTCAAATTCAACATGCAGTTGGTCAATGTGAGCAACCCAAACTCTGTTAAGAGAACTGTCCTTCTCTCAGTGTTCAATGCTGGAGACAGCACCACCAATCTCCACCTCGCCCTGGACAGATACAGAGAGCACATTGATGAGGGTCAGGGAATGCAGATCAAGTAAGTATATGGAATGACTTTTTTGATCTAGATTAACTTACAAATAATAGTGGGCGTATGGTCCGTCTCTTCCTCTCGGGTGACTACGAGTTTTTGTGCCGACTCTATGGGCTCAGTGGTGCCAGTGGTAATGCTTTTAGTAGTTTAAAACATCTCACGGGAATCATGTATTTGGTAATGGTGGTTCAGGTCGACACAATTGTCTATGGTGCCTCATCGTCAGTGGTGACTTGAAAGAGCCCCCAGCCAACCGCACACCATGCCCACTGAGATCACTTTCGTCACTCCGTGCTGATCATCAGAGGTTCTTAGCAGCTGGTGGTGACCTGGAGGAAGCGAAAGAATACAATAATGTGATCATGGAGCATTTCTTCAATATCCCATTGGAGAATGTAAAATAATACTATATAGCTATCTATGATTATAGCAACTATTGTAATTTACACAGGTGTGTATTCCCGGACTTCACCTTTCTCTCGGGATCTACAATAGAATCTGGTCACTCTTCACAGGAGCTTGCACAGAACTGGACCTCAAACTGGTGGATGCCATCAATGCCAGTGAACCCGGTCCTAGTAGCAGCAGCAGCACACATGACCATTTCTCCAGCTCCTTGCAGAAGATGTCATTGTTAGAAATGGAAGTTGACACCCAGCGAAACTATGCTGCAGTGCTGGATGAAATGGTCACATACAGCCTTTTGACTCTGCCCAATGCTCAAACTAGTACCCACGTCCGACAGCTACGGAAATCAGCAGAAGCCTCCCACAAGACACTGGAGAATATGGTATAGTAGTTAGACAAAAATTTCCTCTCCTATGAAATATCAATTCAAATAGTGTACGAAGCTGTCAAAATTTGGGGCTACTCTCAAGAAGAAGTTTTGTGAGATCAGTAGCACCCAAAGTGATGGTCAGTTTCATGCCACATTGGAGAAGAGCCTGCAGGAGTTGAATGTAAAGAGGCAGGCCTATCAGGGAGGAACCTTCGTAGGCAACCACGTACACAAGCTTCTCCAAGTAAGTATTGTCATTTTGAGTGTAGTTTTCGATATTGTTTCTTTATACTTAGCATGAAAGCATCACAGTTGTTTGTAACAATGTGAGGAAGGTTGGACTTCAGTATCCTCAGTACCCAGCACTTCAGAGTGATGCAGAAGTTGTTGCAGCTACCTTCACCACCCTCATGAAGCACTACGGGAAGTGTCACAAAGGTGTCAATTCTGCAAGGTATATGACAGACAGTGAAATTGATACAGTAGGTAAGTTAAAGTGTGGGTTAGGTCTGCAATAACTTACTCGCTCTCCATTACAGAAGAGAACATCAAAGATTTCATGGCATTCTACAGGAAGGAATTCCCCTGGGCTAGCATTCTGCCAAAAATGCACATCCTTGAGGACCATTCCATCCCATGGTTGAGACGCTTCCATGTTGGTGCAGGGTTGATGGGGGAGCAGGGGGCCGAATCTGTCCACGCACTGATGAAAGGACTCAACAGGACATACCAGAACATCCCCAACGACACTACTAGACTTAAACACACAATAACAGAACACTCCATAGCCACAAATCCTTCTCTTCTTGCCCTGAGGCCACCACCCAAAAAGAGGAAGATTGAAGAACAAGATATGGACCTGGAAGATTGACCACAGTATCATTATGCTATTTGTATATGGGGTTTGACACTAAATTACATACTCAAGAAAAATAGTAGGGCTCAAAGTAACTCATCATTCTCTTTAGTATAGCTTTAGCTAACTTTAGCTACAGCTCTTGCACCCTGAAGCATTGTTGGAGAAGCGCTATGGCTACTTACATAACTTCATCTTCATGAGATCGCAGCTCCTTCATCGCGCGGTGTTTTTTCACCAAACTTTCAACAACCGTCGGCCCAGAACTTCTTCTTCATTTTAACGCTATTCACGTGACTTAGCTGTCAAAGCTAGTGACATCACAGTAGTGTTAATCTGTGCCCCACCCAGTTGTCAAGGTAGTTGCTAGGCAAAATTTAGCACCCAGGAAATGGTTTGGGGGCGGGTCTAAATGCTCACACGCGCATTGCAATAAAACTACTGTGATACTCCACATCATGGCCGAGGAAACAGCCATTCCGCCTGAGGTTACGGGTGCACGAGTTTCACGTGCGTCAGCCATCAGGCCGGACGACGAGACGTACGCGCGTCTCGTACGTAAACGAAGTGGACGCACGGGTTTCATTACGAGAACCGAAAGAAGTATCTACGCCCTGCGCGACTCCACCCCGGACAAGTGGGTTCAGTCTACCATTACACACTTGCGAGACGAGCTTACCAAGTACGTTGACGGCTTCAATGACGCCAACAGGCAGATCGAGTCTCACCTCGAGGATGACGAAGCTAGTCTGATGAAAGACTCTGACAACATTGACGAGCAGCTCAGAAGGCACGCTCATCTCTTCGGGGAAGTCGAGAGACTCCAGCAAAGACTCCACGTATGGAAAACACTCTCAGGTATGGACGCCACAACCAATGTTCTTCATGATTCCGCCGACAAAGGCTCCAGCCTCTTCAGAGATCTACTCTGCTCTTTCAGAGCGGAGCTCCTTGAACTTCAACGCACTTATTGCAGTGTGTTGGAAAATCCTTTCATCCAGGATCGTATTAAGCATCTCACCAAAGAGATCTCTGCCTTCACGTCCATGTGGACGGACGCTACGGCATCCGCTGCCACCTCCTCTCCTGCCACTCCAGTGACCACTCCTTCGAGTAGTGAGCCACGTTCTAGGATGAACCCCATAAATGTACAAATAAAAAAGTTCAAAGGCAACCCTCTCAAGTGGGCATCCTACAATCAAGCTATCAAATCCACACTCAATGATCGAGCAGCAGGCTTCTCAGAATGCTCCAAGATCACCATTATTCAGGACTCCATCGCCCATCCAAGGGCTGAATCTATAGTGGACGCTAAGGTGCACGAAGGCGCCTCTAGCGAGGAGATCCTGGACGCCCTTGCCTATGAGTTTGGCCGGGAGCAAGTGGTACTCCCTCTTTTGGTCGCCAAGATCTTTAACGTTCCTCAGTTGGCCAAATCAGAAGCATCGGTTCTACAATTCAAGGAGTCGGTACTCACCCCATACGTTGTTCTCAGAAAGCTTGTCGACAGGGACATGGACCTTGTATTTCCACACATTTTCCAGTCGTACATGACGCCGAACATGCGCCAGATGTGGGAGCAATATGTCGACGACAAGCTGGAAAGACCCACTGTCGACGACCTCAGTAAGTTCCTTGATACGAGATTCAAGTGGACGCGCCCATCTCTTCAGGACGCTCCATCTCCTTCGCCGGCTCATCCACACCAACCTCCAGTTCAATTCAAGTCTTCAGTCACACCTCCTCAGAAGAAACAGGCCTCTTCCAACAAGTGCGTTCTCTGTGACGAGTCACACTGGATTGGGAGATGCTCGGCGTTTGCTGCTCTACCACTCGATGAGCGCAATCAGCTAGTTCGACAGAAAAGGTTATGTCTGAACTGCCTGACACCGTCACATGCAGTGAAGAACTGCAATAATAAACACACTTGCCGTCATTGCGGCCAAAAACATCATTCCCTTCTCCACATAGGATCACAGGCTCCTACCACACCTCCAGCCACATCCGCTGTGGCTGCTGCAGCTCCTACAAGTACTGATGCACAGGTCACACCTGATCTTTCAACGCCTCAGACGTTGTCACCTCACACCTCTTTCATCTGTTCCGTGATGACGAGGCTCGAATTCCAGGGAGCTCACACTCGTGCTCGACTGCAGATGGATCACGGCAGCGGCATGAATTTCATTACGGAGGACATTGCCAGCCTTCTCAAGTTGCCACGTTATCCCCAAGAGCTCTCCTTCACCGGAGTTGGCTTGGGCACGCACAGGTCTACCTCTTACGTTCTGTTGCCAATACACTCGTGCAACTCCTCATTCAAGACAGACCCGGCACGCTTGTCCATCGTACCCAAAATCGTTACGACAGCAACTCCAGCCAACGCTAAAGAAGTCGTGGCTCGTGCCACTCAGGCAGGAATTGTTCTTTCCGACCCACTTCTGGGCGGTAAGGTTGATCTCCTCGTTGGAGGCGACTATCCTTGGGAGTTTTGTGGTGACTCCAAGGTAGTCGCCCCCTATCGTTTCATATCCACTCCCTTTGGTTACGGAGCAGTGGGACCCATGCTCGGCTCTCCAGTCAGCTTGGCCACGGCTGCCGTCTCATCGTCTCTCTCGGATGACCTCTCCAAGCTGTGGACCTTGGACCAAGTACCGGAGGCTTCGCGGCTCACAGCCGACGAACAACGGGCAGTGTCAATCTTTCAAGACACTACCTGCTGGGCTGATGGGAAAGTTCAGGTCTCTCTTCCCTTCAAAGCGGAACCACCCACTCTGGGTGACTCCAGGGCTCAAGCCCTCTCTCGTCTACTTCGCAATGAACAGTCGCTCGACAGGAAAGGTGAGCTCGGGCCATTCAACGAGGCTCTAAGGGAGTACATTACTCTGGGGCATGCTCATGTAGTGCCCTCTCATGAACTCAATCCGTCCAATACTACCTACTACATGCCTGTCCACGGCGTCTTCAAGGCTGCCTCCACAACGACGAAGGTGAGGCCAGTTTTTGACGCCTCGGCGCCCTCGAAGTCCGGCGCATCACTTAACGACTGCCTTCTGGTGGGGCCGAATCTCTACCCCCAGTTGGCGGAAGTCCTTCTCAAATTCAGGACACATCCAGTCGGTCTCTCAGCGGACATCTCCAAGATGTTCCGGGAGATTCGACTGGATCCATCTCATAGGGATTTCCATCGTTTCCTGTTGAGAGATGTTATGGGTTCCATCGTAGACTGTCGAATGGAAAGGGTCACCTTCGGTGTCGCCTCTTCGCCCTTTCTGGCCACTCAGACTTTGAGATTCTTGGCCGACACGTTCCAGACTAAATACCCTCGAGCTGCAGAACTCATTCGCACTACCTTCTATGTTGATGACTTTGTCTCTGGTGCGGAAGACCTCTCAGACGCCGTTGCAGTTCAACATGAGTTGTGCAATCTCCTCGGCGAGAATGGCATGTCACTGAGGAAGTGGCGCAGCAACAACGCGCAGTTCGTTCTTGACACTCCCGAACATCTTCGCGAATCTTCATCCTCTACTCTGTCCTTCAAAGAATCGCCTAAGGCGCTCGGCGCCCATTGGGATACGTCCTCAGACACCCTGTTCGTTTCAACACCTACTTTACCAGACAAAGATTCGAAAGTAACCAAACGTTCCGTGGCATCTGTGTCTGCGGCAGTTTTTGATGTCATGGGCCTCTTCTCGCCTACCACTGTTCTGCCCAGAATCATACTGCAACAGGCGTGGAAGCTGCAACTCTCGTGGGATGCTCCACTCCCGCCAGACCTCTCCATCGAATGGCACTCCTGGGTTGAAGAGCTCCCTCTCATAGGTGAGCATCCGATACCCAGGAGGTTCCTCAACCTTGAACCCGACCGCATACAATCTCTCTCTCTTCATGGTTTTGCCGACGCGTCAGCCAAGGCATACGGTGCGGTTGTGTATCTTCGCGCTCTTCTAGTCGATGGCTCTGCAGTCACAGCATTAGTGACGGCCAAAGCCCGTGTCCTACCCCTAAAGCACACCTCTATTCCTCGTGCCGAGCTTGTGGCAGCCCATCTTCTCTCAAAGTTGCTGGCTCGTACTGCGCAGGTTCTCGACGTCCCTTCCTCGTCTCTGTTCGCCTGGACGGACAGTGCCATCGTCTGGCATTGGCTGTCCAAAGACAGTGCATCAATTCGTGATAGATTCGTGGCCAACCGAGTACAAGCCTGCCAAGACCTTCTGACACAGGTCAGATGGTTGCACGTCCCCACGGCTGACAACCCAGCAGACATTGCTAGCAGAGGTATGTCAGCCAAGGACCTTCTTGCCTCAAGCTTATGGTGGTCGGGACCTCCTTGGTTAACTCTGGCTCCAGCCCAGTGGCCAGTGACCACACCTTCTCAACCTCCTTCAAGTAGACCTGTTCTCATCACTGCTCCAAATGCTACTATGCCTTCTTCACAGTCTGGCTTCCTCAACGAGCTCTGGACGCGCTTCTCGTCTCTCCACAAGTTGGAACGAGTGGTAGCCTACATTCGCAGGTTCGCTGCCAACACGCGTTCTCACACCCGCTCTGAGAGCACCTCATTCATGTCTGATGAAATCTCTGACTCTCGCCACACTCTCCTTCGACTTGCTCAGTTGCAAGGTCTAGCAGACGTCTACTCAGCCGTTTCTGCTGGTTGCTCACTCCCAAAGAAACACCCTCTATTCGGGGTTCAAATCTCCATTGTTCGAGATGTTCTTCACATCGCTACCAGGATCAGGGATAAACATTCTCCCACTCAACCAAAACTTCTCATCCTACTTCCGTCCAATTCACACTACACCTGTCTGTTTCTAGTCACCGCACACCACACTCACCACCACCCAGGTGTGAGTGCCCTCCAAGCGATCATAGGTGACGGCTATCATGTCAAGGGCCTCAGGTCTGCCCTCAAGAAACTTTCGAGACAATGTCCTACTTGTCAACGAGCCTATGCTCGCACTCTGAGCCAACAGATGGGGCTTCTGCCCACTTCACGAACAACTCCGGCTCCTCCGTTCGACACCACAGGTGTGGACTTCGCGGGACCATTCTGGCTTCGCCGGGGACACACCAGAAAGCCAGTGTATGAAAAGTGCTGGGTCGCGGTCTTCGTTTGCACCGCCACCAAGGCTGTTCACGTAGATGTGGCAGCATCGCTATCAACCAACGACTTCCTTGCCACGCTCTCCAGGTTTGTCGCCAGAAGAGGCTGCCCGAGTCTAATCATGTCTGACAACGGCAGCAACTTTCGCGGCGCCCGGGAGAGCCTCAATGAGCTAGTAGCACATCTCAACAAGGAAGAGACAAGGCAAGGGATCATCAACTTTACACACAGACACGGGATCAAGTGGCAAACCTCACCTCCCAGGGCACCACATTTCGGTGGCCTGTGGGAGGCAGCGGTCAAGCAGCTTAAACTCTTACTGCACAAGAACGTCGGACCTCATCGGCTGAGGTTTGATGAGTTCTATACCATCCTAACCGAGTTAGAAAGTATTCTCAACAGCCGCCCACTCTATCCTCCACAGATCGATCAGGCAAGCCCAGTGGAACCACTTACGCCGGGACACTTCCTCATCGGGAGACCCTTGAGGGCTCTGCCCACTCCGGAGCAGAGCAAAGCCGAAATCACAACTCTACGTCGATGGAGGCTAATTACCCAACTTAAAAACAACTGTTGGCAGCAGTGGTTGTCAACTTATCTCCAGTCAATCCAAGACAGGCACAAATGGAAACAGTCACAAAACAACATAAAGGTGAACGATCTTGTGTACATAAAAGATGCCACTCTAGGCTATAGAGTCTGGCCGTTGGCCAAAGTCCTCCAGACCTTTCCAGGTGACGATGGAAAGGTGCGTGCCGTCAAGCTCCTCTGCAAGGGCAAGGAGTTCACTCGGGCCATCCAGTCCTTAGTACCACTCTCCCTTCCCGAAGGATGTGCCCGAATCTCCAATGCTGCTTCAGCCAGCAACCTGTAAGACAATAAAGAACAATTGGTTATCTCGATGTTTAATGTTTATGTCACACCTACACGGACGTTGATCGTCACCTCACTCAACATCTATCTTCACACTTATGGAATTTACACTACAACTACACAACTTTATTATTTTTACGTTCCTCTCCTACTTTATCTCATTCTTACTCTCGCGGGGGGAGTCTGTCTGGGACTCACCCAGACAAAGATTGAACTTATAGACTATTTGCCATACATACACACAATCATGTCACTTCACCTTTCTCTCATTTCGATTCGACTTATGCTCATGCGTATTGTTTCCTCACGACTCGTTCACGTGCTCCTCATTAACACCCGGGCACGAGGCACCTTAGCTGAGTGACCTTGACCTCTGACGTTTTTGGTATCACTAATTTCTATGGTCACGCAGTTGTCTAATAAAACCTTAAAGCTAACAAGTCAAGTTTTCTAGCTAGCCTACTTGTTCGTTCGTAGCTAGCTCTACCCCTTTTGAATACAGTCAACTTCTCCACCGCTGAGCCCCATCAATAACAAAGGTCATATATGATAACTTGTTGGTGTAGCTTTGACATAAATGTAAAATGTTGTGTACACAGAGAAGATGGATTTCCCCAGCTATGTATACTACGTTGCCGTTCACTTAAACCTGCCGATACCTCTACGGTAAGACCCGCAGTATATGCACATAAAAGAGGGATTCCACCTAACTGACCAACTAGTTGGGATTTTCCCAGGCTTTTATGTGCTTATGTAATACTATTTGAATACATGGGGTAGGTGACTTGATATGTGTATACTAATGTAATAGATAGATAAACGTAATTATTTTTTAATTGTATCCTTGAAATGTGAGTATGTCCCTCTCATTATGGTGGTATTAAATAAGGAACCAAATCAAACACAACTCTGTGTATTTCTGGGCATCACAAGATAACCACCTACTCAGTCAAGTATGCTCTAATACTAGGTACAATGCCATATACACAATAAGCCAAAATGAGAAAATAGTGACCACATAAATAAGAATCATGCCTTTGCAGTTAACAATAAAGGATATAACAACAAAATAAAACAACAACCAAACACCATCTTCTAAATCTCTTCCACATTAGACGCCGGGAAAATGCCGGCATTTCCGTTGAGCTCTCTGCAGTCACCTACAACTGGTATGTGCGCAATAAAACCAAAAGAATGAATGGACACTCTGGAGTTATGATATTACAGTGGAACCTCCAAACAGAGAACAAGTTGGCGCCAGGGTTTTGGTTTCATTACTAAGAGGTTGTTTGCTTTAAGAGGTGATAAACTATACATTTTCTGTTAGAGGGGGCAAGTGAGAACTACACTAAATAGAGATAATTTACTCCTAAGAGAATTCACTATCACAGGTTCCACTGTAGCTACAGACAAAAAAAAGGTAAAAATATTGATTTCTGCAATTATAAGACTCATAGGAAAACAACAAACAAACAAACACTGATTAATATTTGTACTAATGGTTCCTGTCAAGTCTGACGAGCATAACTTAATCAATTCAAGAATTTTCGGCAAAATAGAAATAACTTGACTGAGTTTAAGAGCCAAAAAATATAACTAAGTAAGCCTTAGCAACCTGACTTTTCAAGATAAGCCAAAAAGAACTAGAAAAAAAACTGTAAAAAAAATAATAATACCAATCAAATTATATTATCACTATTAGCTTCAGCACTTCACAGGTCACACTTGACTACTTACATGAGTAGCCACCATCATCTTGTTCTCCTCCATATTTATCCTTCCTCTACTCTATCCTCTTCCCACTCTCCATCTCTCCCACCAGCCACAGCTCCATTGGGAGGTTCACTGGGGGTCATGGAGGACTTGCTGGGATAACTGCTCTTCATCTTAGTGCTGGGGCGCCTCTCGTAATTAGTTGAGTCCTGTGGTGTCAAACAGGATAAATTAGTTAATTACAATAACAAAAAACATAAAAAAAAACAAAAAAAAAAACAACTAAAAAAACAAACAAACAAAAAAACCAAAAAAAAAACAAACAAACAAAAAAACCAAAAAAAACAAACAAACAAAAAACAACAAAAAACAACAACAAAAAACAAACAAACAAACAAACAAACCCCCCCCCCCCAAACACAGAAATATAGGGTGAATCTTTACACTGGAATCGCTTCATTGATCAATATTTGCGTGCCAACAGGTACGTTCAATTGCAAGCTAGCAAAGTTGTTCTGCACACATATTTATACATTTATTCTCACTATCAAGTGAAGAATTTGCACTTTCTGTCAAATTTCTTCTCAAATATAAAGCAATAACTTTGCAGTGTGTTTGTAAGTTGGCTCATTAATTCCTCCAGCTCTCTGATCCAGATCCTGAGCATCTTAGACTGAACCTCTTGGCTACAACCACTTGGCTATCTAGTATATCTTGAGACAAAATTACCTTGGCATATAAATCTGCCTGACCAGCAAAACTCAGTCCTGAAGTTGACTGAATATACCATAATAACCGCAGTTATAATAACAGGTTGAACAACAACCTGCTAAACTGTGAACATAGTCAAGTGCAGCCAGGAATAAATCTGCGGCTTTTGCTCCCATAAGCTAGCACAATCGTTAAGTCTTAAACCACACCCACACACCAACAGTGTGCATGCCCTACGCGTCAGCAATATTGATAAGGCAGTATACTGCGTATTGATACATCACGAGGTCTAAAAATCTTATTAATTCCTGGGACAGCTACGACATCGGTCGTGACGAGCAAACTTGATCCCAGGGGTGTGGTACCTGCTACAACATCTGTTGTGACGTGCGAACTTGATCCCAGGGGTGTGGTACCTGCTAAAAATTCCAAACACATCGAAGTTTGTGCGGAGACTGGTACAGTACTTACTGGTGTCAACTTACTGGTGTCAACGGTTGAAATAACAAAGGTCATATATTATGATAACTTGTTGGAATACCTGTGGTACCTGCTAAGACATTTGTTGTGACGTGCGAACTTGATCCCAGGGGTGTGGTACCTGCTACATCAGCTGTGAAGTGCGAACTTGATCTCAGGGGTGAGGTACCTGCTAAGACATCTGTTGTGACTTGCGAACTTGATCCCAGAGGTGTGGTACCTGCTAAGACATCTGTTGTGATGTGCGAACTTGATCCCAGGGGTGTGGTACCTGCTAAAAATTCCAAACACATCGAAGTTTGTGCGGAGACTGGTACAGTACTTACTGGTGTCAACTTACTGGTGTCAACGGTTGAAATAACAAAGGTCATATATTATGATAACTTGTTGGAATACCTGTGGTACCTGCTAAGACATTTGTTGTGACGTGCGAACTTGATCCCAGGGGTGTGGTACCTGCTACATCAGCTGTGAAGTGCGAACTTGATCTCAGGGGTGAGGTACCTGCTAAGACATCTGTTGTGACTTGCGAACTTGATCCCAGAGGTGTGGTACCTGCTAAGACATCTGTTGTGATGTGCGAACTTGATCCCAGGGGTGTGGTACCTGCTAAAAATTCCAAACACATCGAAGTTTGTGCGGAGACTGGTACAGTACTTACTGGTGTCAACTTACTGGTGTCAACGGTTGAAATAACAAAGGTCATATATTATGATAACTTGTTGGAATAAGTTTGACATAAATATAAAATGTTGTGTACACAGAGAAGATGGATTTACCCAGCTATGAATACTACGTTGCCGTCCACTTAAACCTGCCGATACCTCTACGGTAAGACCCGCAGTATTAGAACGTACTTAGACTGAGTAGGTGGTTATTTTGAACTATCTTGTGATGCCCAGAAATACGCAGAGTTGTATTTGATTCGGTTGCTTATTTAATACCATAATGAGAGGGACATACTCACATTTCAAGGATACAATTAAAAAATAATTACGTTTATCTATCTATTACATTAGTATACACATTCTGTTATCTCGATTTATGCCCCAGGATACAGGTGAATTGTGAAGACTTGTTTCTGTCTCTTGAGCTAGAGTGTCTTGTTCTGGCTGTACCCTAAGTGGTGTCGATTTCTTTCGATTCTGCCTGATGGTGCATCCACCACATATGATCTTGGACGATTTGCCTGAGTGACCACAGTTCCACTCATTAATCGTCCTTCAGCAGAAATCCATACGGGTGTATCCTCCAGAATCTTAGGACCAGGTTGGACTCGGTGATGTTGGTCGAAATGGTTTCGCATATTTTGTTTCCTTGTATGGTCTTTCTTACGAAACTCCTCCAAATACGGCCAAGTTGGTATGAGAAAATTATCTGTTTGGGGAACTAGAGTTCGTATTCGACGTCCCATACAAAGTTCAGCAGGGCTCAGGTTGCACCATGGTAATAGTGAAGTGGCTTAACTTTTTTTTGTGACACGGTGGACAAAAGCACCAATTTTTTTTTGCAACTTCTATTGGACATAGGAAGTCTAAAAAGCAGCGGCTCCAAAAAATCTGGTCATGTCAAGAGAATTTATTTTTAAAAACGTATGATAATTAATATAGATATATTAATTGACCTTTAATATAATCTGGTTAAAGGCTTACAGGATTGCAGAAGCTTGTACAGGAAGGAAGGTTTGTTATAGCATGCACAGGTTTGCACAAGCATGCACAGGTTTGCACAAGCATGCACAGGCTTGCACAAGCATGCACAGGCATGTACAAGGTCACCTACAAAAGCCAGCATGCAAGGACATAATCCTTCAGTTGTCATGTGATTCAATCCAGCTGCATCTTGCTGAAGGGTTTGTCAGTATGTCTGGAATAGACTGGACACAGTGTGTTATTTGTCAAAAGAATACTGCAGAAGACCTATGTTCTCCTACTGTCAATCCTTTGGTTGTGACAATGCCTTTGTTACAAATTATGAAGAATTCATGAGGCTTGATTCACTACCTGTTCAGATGAAGTTTGATGGAGATGGGTCAACTCTGATGCAGTAACCAGGCCAAGTGGCACAAATGCTGTCATCAAAAATTTAACAATGCCAAGTTGAGACGTGTTAAAGGAAAAAGGGAGCGGGAAGAGTGTGTTGGCAACCCTGTTGATGAAGACTCATGTCGAACCAAGCGAAGGGTGACTGAAAGAGAGAAAAACCTGTGCATTTTCTGTGATACCAGTAGGTCTGAGCCTCTTCATGAATTTTCTACTTTTAATTCAAACAGATCCATCAACCAAATGGCTACTGAGATGAATGATATGGAAATGTTAGTAAAAATTTCTGGTAGTGATCTAGTTGCTCTAGAAGCGAAATATCACTTTCATTGCCTCTCAAGGTATAGGAACAGATACCGTGCTCACATGAGGTCTTTGGAGGGTGCAAGCAAGCTCAATTTTTTGGAGAAGAGGGCAAAAGCAAGAGCTTTTGCAGAATTGGTATCATTTATCAATAGTGCTCTAGAGGAGGGTATATTCTAGGAGATATGAGGCTTTAATCAGAATTTGAGGTAATTATGGTTTGACATACCTATTATATGTAAAAAATACTGCTGATTAAAAAAAACAGTCTTATTGACCACAGGTAAGACAAAAAGCTATTTTTGGCACATTTTATGCCCATATTAGGTAAATTGGACAAACAGCCACTTATGGCCTTTTCATTACACTGTTTATCACTTATAGTACAAAAAAAGTAAATTATGTGGTTTGACAAAGGTAAGTACATTACTTCTAGTCGATATGAAAAACGTATTAGGCAATGTAATCGTTATCGCTGTCGTTCTCATCATCAGAAACGTCCTCAATATCATTTTCATTATCGTCGCTGTCATGCTTCCACAGGTACGCAACATAGTTGCACCGAGCCAGTTTTTGCACTAGAACATCCTTGCAAGGTGGAAGCATTCCTGCATTAATTCCTTTTATTCATTCCAGTTGATTTGATTTGTATTTCTTTAGGAATATATTAACTCTTGCATTTCACTGATAATAATGATTCTTGACCATGGGAACACATATATTTCTCCACAAGGTTCTTATTGTCAGTAAAGGTGGCCTTCTCACCAATATTTCCTAGACCTTCCTAGACCTTCAAGATGAACAACACACTTTATTGCTGTCTTCAGTGGGCTCACCTTTCCTTCCTTCCATCAAGTGCTGTTTTGTACTGAAGACATCTTTTCTCATGTGTAAAAAAAATTCTTTTCTGCCTTATGGTAGATGAATACTTATTATTCTTCCATTCCTCCATCAAAAAATTGATAAATGAAGTTTTAAAATTTTGAGATCTCAAAGCATGCCTGAAGTCTTTTGGCCGCAACTGATCTGTACCAGTGATGTGATAAGATGCATCATTCGTACCCCTGGACTGTTGTTCAGCATTCTTTATGCTTTTCACATTGTAGCTGTCACAGACAAAGTGAACCTCATTTGCCTCTGTATTGCATATGATCTTCAACACCAACCGTGCCACACTTCCAAAATTGAGAGGCAGATTAGAAGGCAGTGACTGGACTATAAACATGGCATCATAAAAAAGTGCATCAATCACTGTCGGCTCCTTGTGTTGAATCAACTCTTCAAGGTATTTGGAGAGCTTGTACTTTGGTGTCTTCTTTATACTGCCATATATACTGGCTAAAGAGAGGGGAACTGGGGTGAGTGGAAAACAAAATACTTCCTTAAGCTCAATTTTCTGGTGCAAGCAAGATAGAGTAATTTACCCATCAAATCTCGTGTGGTCTTCAGCTCATCAATCTTTTTATTCTTGCATTTTACTCTGCTTTTAATCGCAACACTGGCAAAAGATTTAAAGTTTCTTCTTTTTATTGGTTTGTCAAACCTATAGTAATATCCTTAAAGCATTCCTGAAGGAACTCATCTTTCCACTCCCTGCCCAAAATAGAGATGTTTAACATGTCATGCTTTACTTCTTCTGGAATTTGCTTCCCATCTGCTAAGCAGTATAGATAAGTGTTGTCAATCAAAAAGGATTCACAGTAGCTGCTATCATTTTGGAAATGTTCTCTAAGTCTCCTTGAAATTTACTTATCTTTGACTTTCGTAGCTCATGACTTGGATTTGTGCTCTTTGTTATTCCTGCTTTTTCAAACAGATGCCTAACAATAGTGCTTCTAGCGGATCTAGTTACAGTCCAGCGCGTCTGGTTGTTCCTTGACTTTGATGAAAAGCAGTGATTCCTGTATGCCGTGAAGCTGCATCAGCATTGATCGTACTCTCTAGTGCTTGATCAACAGGTTGTCTGGCGAAAGAATTGGATGACAATCTCACAGACAAACCACCTTGTTCAAGTTGTTGCTTGATGCCAGGATGAGTGATGTCCATATTCAAGAGTCGGAGATAATACAAGCACATATAATGTGAATAATTCTGGCAATTTGCAGCAAAGAAAATGCCAATCATTTCCCCAAGCATGAAGATAAAAAAATCCACATCATTTGTTCGTACAGCTCTACTGAATAACATGTACATATCCACCATGTCTATGTTGTGTCTTCAAAACTGAGCATTAACACCATGTTTTCCACTTCTTGTTCAAATTTAATTTCTTTAGGTATAAAACAAATGCTTCAAAACATGGCATCATGCAAATCGGAGGCTTTACAGATTGCCAATGGTGCTAAAAGCATTCGTGAAACAATCTTTAAGCATGATGGTTATCATTTTTCTGGAGCATTCCCTCCACACTGTCAGCAGGATTGTATTCCAGTACAATTTGAAGTTATTAATCTCTATGATTTTGTATGGACCATTGCTCAAGAGTGAGGATACCGTGGATTCTCAAGCATGCCTAACTGCAGCACAGATAATTCTTTTTAACACCAGAAAAGATCAGCCAAAGGCAAGGAGTAGGCATTCACTAGCCCCTTCCCTCTCACGTTCGCAGTCGAAAACATCATCACAGACAAGATCCACCACCTCAGTTGCAGACAATTTTATTGCCATTTTTCGAACTAACGTCAAGTTTATTTTTAGCCCGACTACCTTAGTTACGTTGTAGCTATTTCTATTCTAAAGATACATGCAATGGAACAACACATTAGCTGTGCTCTGAACGCTGCAGCTAAGCTTTAGCATTTATCGTTTAGGGGGAAAATATTTTTTCCCCACATTACGTCCGTCATTCTTGTGCGCCTATAGGCGCTTGTGCCGGTGAATGGGTTAATTGGTCTATTTCATTCATGGATACATTCTTAGATCTGCAACATGCCCCAAAATGTCCCAACTTATTGCATTTGTAACATACTACACTCATTGCTGGACATCTCTCACCTTGGAAATGTCTCTCCCGACCACATCTGCCTCATGAGCTGCGTGACCTTGTGGTTGAAGTTGTACTGCGACCAAGAATGGCACCTGCTTTTGCTGACCTCTGAAACCACTGTTGTCCATACCATCTACCTGGCTCTGCTGACGGTGCTGATGCTGTTGCAAAAGGTGACTTGGTGACCTGTTCCACCAATATTGGGTTTGTTTTTGACCCTTCTTTAAGCTCTGTTTGTTGTTCAGCAATTTCTTTTCTTTGCCGTATAGCTATTTTAGCTTTCTCCAATGTAAGAGTGGAATCCCCTTGTAGTTTCTGCAAAAGTGCCTCATCTCTGATTCCCACTACTAGTCGGTCTCGTAATAGTTTGTCTTTAAGTGCACCATATTCACAATTTTCAACAAGATTGTATAATGCAGTGATAAACTGCTCAGCTGATTCTTCTTCAAGTTGGTGTCATTTGTTAAATCGTGCACTTTCGTAAATGGTGTTTTTTCGTACCTGGAAATAATCATCGAATTTCTGTAATACGGTGTCATATTTTTTCGTTCCTCTTCTGTAGGCTGGTTTGTAGATAGAAGGACTTCTTCCGCTTGATTTCCCATGCAATACAGCAGTGTATTCACTTGTCTCAGTTCACTGTCAGTGGCTAAATTTGAGGCTTGTCGGTACTGTTCGCTTCCATTTGGCCCATTCATCCGGCTTTGTAAAATTTAATTGTTCTGGTGTTGTCAACCTTAACTCTGCCATTCTGGAGATCCCACTCCTGACACCATGTGCAAGTTCTCTTGTATCAAAGTTCTCATATAATACAAATCAATAATGTCCATACTTATATATGTTCACAACAGGAAACATGAAAGACCACAGGAAATGAATAATATACAGGAAGTAAACTACATGCCAACAAAAATTAAATAATTAATTTCACATTGGCATTGTTGTGAATTCAGCTGATAATATCTTGACTACACCTTACCAATTATTGAAATGTATAAATGTATATACACAGTACGCACATCTAAATCCTCATCTATATACTGTATATATTGTATATACTATACACACATTACAGATGCAAGGAAGTACAGAAGACAGCAGCTATCACTGAGCATGTGTACAAAACAGTGTACAGGGATGACCACTAAGAATTATTAAGAGTTCTCCAGCTTGTGCGCATCCTTGTCACCGGCTGGTCTACTTGACTTGAGTTCCTTCAACTACTCCCAGCTTGTCTCTAAGTCCCGGCAGCTCTTTGTGGGAACGCCCACCCAGAAGAGAAGAAGGATGAAGAAGCCAGGAGACTATGAACAACAATAGACTTGCTAATGGGAACTCATTAACAGTATGTGTTTGTGTGTATAATGCTATGTGTAGAGTTCACCATGTTTAATGGTCATCTAGTTATGTTCTATATTTAGTGTCCAATTAGATTTGTATACATGCGCGGGAAAGGTTACAGTTTTATATACTACGGCCCTGACTCGTGCTTGTCAGTTGTTGAGCTTGTCTGATTATGCATAAGTCCAAACTCTCCTCTGTCATTCAATACCTTACAATCCTATAAGGCGGGCCTTGAGCCTCCTAGCTAGGAAGGTAGGAAGTTGAGCAGTTGGCCTTTGATAACTGAGCACTGTCTGTGAGCAAGCCTCTTCTCTGGTGACAGCGGGTAACAGCTACCATACCCCAACTGACCCCACACTATTGAAGGCAGATTTCTTACTCTGTTTGGGACCAAATGACATAAAATATTATTCAATGCTGTCTTCAAATCATACGTCAACTCCAGTACATGCCAGACTTCCACTGATGCCTCAGCCACCAAATTATAGCACTGAAAAATATTTCCTCAAGTTAAAGAAAAAAAAAGTTGGAACAGAATGTAAAAACTTTTTTAAAGCCGGTATGAAGCAACACCAAATGTGCCAGTTATGACACAGTGTGTATTCATGAATAATTCATTAGCCAAGTTGAGTTGGTAAAGTGACACCATGAGAAGGCGATTAAGGAAACGACGACTATTGCATAAAAGCAGGAAGGATGGCAAGGAAGGCTAGTTCCACAAAGTCTGAAATCAATCATGGACATAAGGACGGAGACACTGTGAGAAGCAAGATAGACAGGCAAAGGAGGAGAAGGGAAAATGTGACTCAAGAAGAAGGAGCTGAGAACGAATGAAGACAAACAGAGCTGAGATGGTTCAGGAAGAAAGAGAGCAGGAGTGAAAAAAACTGGTAACTAAACCAAGTGGTAGAGAGAGGAATAAGAATGAATATAAATACCTTATACATGTACCTTGACCTTACAGTACATGTACCATAACTCACACACAAACTCACCTTCATCTGTTTGCTGAGCTTGTCACCATGGTACTTGTTAGCTCTCTCTACAGCAGCCTCCAACTGCACACACACACACACACACACACACACACACACACACACACACACACACACACACACACCTATTTCCCATCATCAATACATATACATGAAGCTATACTGTGATATCATAATACAATAACTACTTACCACAACAATTCACTTCTGTTAGAGTGAAGCACTATTAATAGAAATGTCTCCATTAGTAACAGTATGTGTGCGTGTACATCAGGAGTACTAGAAGGTGCTCTCCATCTAGAAACCTTGTTCTATCTGGGAAAAAATTAAAACTTGTTTTCCTCAGACGTATTTTGTGAAAGATTTTAGAATTTCATGTTAATTCTTACGTCTCTTTAAATGTACACTATACATACATGCTTAGTAGACCTGCATCTCGGGCTATACCCTTGCCTGAGTTTCTTCCAAAAACAAGTGACCAGGTCTACCCTGGTATGGACAGATATGAACATACACTATCATCATCATCACACACACTCAATAATCACGCATGCATGCATCTCACGTATTATTTCATCATGTCATAGCCGCGAGACAACTGCTTTGTCTGGCTTTGCATTCTAGGTTACTCGGTGCTTAAAATAGTTTATAGGTAAATATTCAGCAAAAAGAATGAAGAAATTGGAGAGAGAGAGAGAAACAAACAAAACTGGCAAAGCTACCTTGGAGCTACCTATTGAAGTATTTATCAAAAGTTAAGAATTCCAATTCATGCACTTTGTATCACCTCCTCAATGATGAAGATATTTCTCATGCAGCTTGCTAGCTCGCTATGTTGTAGCTATGCGTCTGCCAATACTGGACAGAAATTAAAAAAAAATCTTCAGATGTATCTCAAAAAGCAAATAACAAACACAAACTGAACAGTTATAATTTTGACTGCTAAGATAAAAAAAAGGGTGCAGAGTTATAGGTACAATGCCATATACACAATAAGCCAAAATGAGAAAATAGTGACCCCATAAATAAGAATCATGCCTTTGCAGTTAACAATACAGGATATAACAACAACAACCAAACCCCATCTTCTAAATCTCTTCCACATAAGACGCCGGGAAAATGCTGACATTTCCGTTGAGCTCTCCCTGCCACCATTCCTGGTCGTACTTGTCGATGATGTGGATGATGTCATCTGGCTGGATGTTGAGTTCGTCTGACTCATTAGCTTGATACTCGTACAGCACTTTGCAGTATCCTACAACTGGTATGTGTGCAATAAAACCAAAAGAATGAATGGACACTCTGGAGTTATGATATAACAGTGGAAAATCCAAACAGAGAACAAGTTGGGGCCAGGGTTTTGGTTTCATTACTAAGAGGTTGTTTGCTTTAAGAGGTGATAAACAATACATTTTCTGTTAGAGGGGGCAAGTGAGAACTACACTCCATAGAGATAATTTACTCCTCAGAGAATTCACTATCACAGGTTCCACTGTAGCTACAGACAAAAAAAAAAAAAAGGTAAAAATATTGAGTTCTGCAATTATAAGACTCATAGGAAAAACAAACAAACAAACAAACACTGATTAATATTTGTACTAATGGTTCCTGTCAAGACTATCAGTCTGACGAGCATAACTTAATCAATTCAAGAATTTTCGGCAAAATAGAAATAACTTGACTGAGTTTAAGAGCCAAAAAATATAACTAAGTAAGCCTTAGCAACCTGACTTTTCAAGATGAGCCAAAAAGAACTAGAAAACAAACTGTAAAAAAAAAAACCCAATCAAATTATATTATCACTATTAGCTTCAGCACTTCACAGGTCACACTTGACAACTTACATGAGTAGCCACCATCATCTTGTTCTCCTCCAAATTCATCCTGCTGGAATCCTTCCTCTACTCTATCCTCTTCCCACTCTCCATCTCTCCCACCAGACACAGCTCCATTGGGAGGTTCACTGGGGGTCATGGAGGACTTGCTGGGATAACTGCTCTTCATCTTAGTGCTGGGGCTCCTCTCGTAATTAGCCGGCTGGTAATCGTCGGTCAGGTAGCCAATCTGGTCCAGGGGAATCTTCAGAATCACAGTTGAGCTCTGTGGTGTCAAACAGGATAAATTAGTTGTTAATTGCAATAACAAAAAACAAAAACAAAACAAAACATTAACAACAAAAAACAACAACACAGAGATATAAGGTGTACTAATTAAGGGGTTAAACACTATAAGGGTGAATCTTTACCCTGGAATCGCTTCACTGATCAATATTTGCGTGCCAACAGGTACGTTCAATTGCAAGCTAGCAAAGTTGTTCTGCACACATATTTATACATTTATTCTCTCTATCAAGTGAAGAATTTGCACTTTCTGTAACTTTTCCTCTCAAATATAAAGCAACAACTTTGCAGTGTGTTTGTAAGTTGGCTCATTAATTCCTCCAGCTCTCTGATCCAGTATCCTGAGCATCTTAGACTGAACCTCTTGGCTAGAACCATTTGGCTCTCTAGTATATCTTGAGACAGAATTACCTTGGCATGTAAATCTGCCTGACCAGCAAAACTCAGTCCTGAAGTTGACTGAATATACCATAATAACCGCAGTTATAATAACAGGTTGAACAACAACCTGCTAAACTGTGAACATAGTCAAGGCCAGGAATAAATCTGCGGCTTTTGCTTCCATAAGCTTGCACAATTATGTCTTAAGCCACACCCACACACCAACAGTGCGCATGCCCTACACGTCAACAATATCGATAAGGCAGTATACTGCGTATTTATACATTACGAGGTCTAACTAAACAAGTTCTTGTGGAGACTGGTACCTACTTATTTGCTCCTTGTGTCAGCGGTTGGAATAACAAGGTCAGATATTATAACTTGTTGGTATAAGTTTGACATAGGATGTTGTATACACAGAGGATGGATTTACCCAGCTATGAAGATTACATTGCCATCCACTTAGACCTGCCGATATCTCTACGGTAAGACCCGCAGTGTTAGAACGTACTTAGACTGAGCAGGTGGTTATTTTGAACTATCTTGTGATGCCCAGAAATACATAGAGTTATATTTGATTCGGTTGCTTATTTAATACCATAATGAGAGGGACAAACTCACATTTCAAGGATACAATTAAAAATTTATCTATCTATTACATTAGTATACACATATCAAGTCATCTACCCCATGTATTCAAATAGTATTACATAAGCACATAAAAGAGGGATTCCACCTGGGAAAATCCCAACTGACCAACTACATGCCAACAGAAATTAAATTTCACATCGGCATTGTTGTGAATTCAGCTGATGTATATACACAGTACGCACATCTAAATCCTCATCTATATACTGTATATATATATATATATATACTATACACACACATTACAGAGGCAAGGAAGTGCAGAAGACAGCAGCTATCACTGAGCATGTGTACAAAACAGTGTACAGGGATGACCACTAAGAATTATTAAGAGTTCTCCAGCTTGTGCGCATCCTTGTCACCGGCTGGTCTACTTGACTTGAGTTCCTTCAACTACTCCCAGCTTGTCTCTAAGTCCCGGCAGCTCTTTGTGGGAACGCCCACCCAGAAGAGAAGAAGGATGAAGAAGCCAGGAGACTATGAACAACAATAGACTTGCTAATGGGAACTCATTAACAGTATGTGTTTGTGTGTATAATGCTATGTGTAGAGTGCACCATGTTTTACTTCTTTTTATGGTCATCTAGTTATGTTCTATATTTAGTGTCCAATTAGATTTGTATACATGCGCGGGAAAGGGTTACAGTTTTATATACTACGGCCCTGACTCGTGCTTGTCAGTTGTTGAGCTTGTCTGATTTTGCATAAGTCCAAACTCTCCTCTGTCATTCAATACCTTACAATCCTATAAGGCGGGCCTTGAGCCTCCTAGCTAGGAAGGTAGGAAGTTCAGTTGGCCTTTGGTAACTGAGCACTGTCTATGAGCAAGCCTCTTCTCTGGTGACAGCGGGTAACAGCTACCATACCCCAACTGACCCCACACTCTTGAAGGCAGATTTCTTACTCTGTTTGGGACCAAATGACATAAAATATTATTCAATGCTGTCTTCAATTATACGTCAACTCCAGTACATGCCAGACTTCCACTGATGCCTCAGCCACCAAATTATAGCACTGAAAAAATATTTCCTCAAGTTAAAGAAAAAAAAAGTTGGAACAGAATGTAAAAACTTTTTTAAAGCCGGTATGAAGCAACACCAAATGTGCCAGTAATGACACGATGTGTATTCATGAATAATTCATTAGCCAAGTTGAGTTGGTAAAGTGACACCATGAGAAGGCGATTAAGGAAACGACGACTATTGCATAAGGAAGGAAGGATGGCAAGGAAGGCTAGTTCCACAAAGTCTGAAATCAATCATGGACATAAGGACGAAGACACTGTGAGAAGCAAGATAGACAGGCAAAGGAGGAGAAGGGAAAATGTGACTCAAGAAGAAGGAGCTGAGAACGAATGAAGACAAACAGAGCTGAGATGGTTCAGGAAGAAAGAGAGCAGGAGTAAAAAAAACTGATGTAACTAAACCAAGTGGTAGAGATAGGAATAAGAATGAATATAAATACCTTATACATGTACCATAACTCACACACGAACTCACCTTCATCTGTTTGCTGAGCTTGTCACCATGGTACTTGTTAGCTCTCTCTACAGCAGCCTCCAACTGCACACACACACACACACACACACACACACCTCATTATTTCCCATCATCAATACATATACATGAAGCTATACTGTGATATCATAATACAATAACTACTTACCACAATAATTCACTTCTGTTAGAGTGAAGCACTTTATAGAGATGTCCCCAGTAACAGCAAACAGTATGTGTGCATGTACCTCAGGAATACTAGAAGGTGCTCTCCATCTAGAAACCTTGTTCTATCTGGGAAAAAATTAGAACTTGTTTTCCTCAAGATGTATTTTGTGAAAGATTTTAGAATTTCATGTTAATTCTTACGTCTCTTCAAATGTACACTATACATACATGCTTAGTAGACCTGCATCTCGGGCTATACCCTTGCCCGAGTTTCTTCCAAAAACAAGTGACCAGGTCTACTCTGGTATGAACAGATATGAACATACACTATCATCATCATCACACACACTCAATAATCATGCATGCATCTCACGTATTATTTCATCATGTCATAGCCGCGAGGCAACTGCTTTGTCTGGCTTTGCATTCTAGGTTACTCGGTGCTTAAAATAGTTTATAGGTAAGTATTCAGCAAAAAGAATGAAGAAATAGGAGAGAGAGAGAGAAACAAACAAAACTGGTAAAGCTACCTTGGAGCTACCTATTGAAGTATTTATCAAGTAGCTATAAGTAAAAGTTAAGAATTCCAATTCATGCACTTTGTATCACCTCCTCAATGATGAAGATATTTCTCATGCAGCTTGCTATGCTAGCTCGCTATGTTGTAGCTATGTGTCTGCCAATATTGGACAGAAATTTAAAAAAAATCTTCAAATGTATCTCAAAAAGTAAATAACAAACACAAACTGAACAGTTATAATTTTGACTGCTAAGATAAAAAAAGGGTGCAGAGTTATAGGTACAATGCCATATACACAATAAGCCAAAATGAGAAAATAGTGACCGCATAAATAAGAATCATGCCTTTGCAGTTAATTAACAATAAAGGATATAACAACAAAATAAAACAACAACTAAACACCATCTTCTAAATCTCTTCCACATAAGACGACGGGAAAATGCCGACATTTCCGTTGAGCTCTCCCTGCCACCATTCCTGGTCGTACTTGTCAATGATGTGGATGATGTCATCTGGCTGGATGTTGAGTTCGTCTGACTCATTAGCTTGATACTTGTACAGCACTTTGCAGTCACCTACAACTGGTATATGTGCAATAAAACCAAAAGAATGAATGGACACTCTGGAGTTATGATATAACAGTGGAACCTCCAAACAGAGAACTAGTTGGGGCCAGGGTTTTGGTTTCATTACTAAGAGGTTGTTTGCTTTAAGAGGTGATAAACAATACATTTTCTGTTAGAGGGGGCAAGTGAGAACTACACTCAATAGAGATCATTTACTCCTAAGAGAATTCACTATCACAGGTTCCACTGTAGCTACAGACAAAAAAAAAAAAAAATTAAAAATATTGAGTTCTGCAATTATAAGACTCATAGGAAAAACAAACAAACAAACAAACACTGATTAATATTTGTACTAATGGTTCCTGTCAAGACTATCAGTCTGACGAGCATAACTTAATCAATTCAAGAATTTTCGGCAAAATAGAAATAACTTGACTGAGTTTAAGAGCCAAAAAATATAACTAAGTAAGCCTTAGCAACCTGACTTTTCAAGATAAGCCAAAAAGAACTAGAAAACAAACTGTAAAAAAATAAAATAAATCAATCAAATTATATTATCACTATTTGCTTCAGCACTTCACAGGTCACACTTGACAACTTACATGAGTAGCCACCATCATCTTGTTCTCCTCCAAATTCATCCTGCTGGAATCCTTCCTCTACTCTATCCTCATCCCACTCTCCATCTCTCCCACCAGCCACAGCTCCATTGGGAGGTTCACTAGGGGTCATGGAGGACTTGCTGGGATAACTGCTCTTCATCTTAGCTGGGGCTCCTCCTCTTGTAATTAGCTGGCTGGTAATCGTCGGTCAGGTAGCCGACCTGGTCCAGGGGAATCTTCAGAGTCACAGTTGAGCTCTGTGGTGTCAAACAGGATAAATTAGTTGTTAATTGCAATAACAAAAAACAAAAACAAAACAAAAAAACAACAAAAAAACAACAACAACAACACAGAGATATAAGGTGTATTAATTAAAGGGTTAAACACTATAAGGGTGAATCTTTACCCATCGCTTCATTGATCAATATTTGCGTGCCAACAGGTACGTTCAATTGCAAGCTAGCAAAGTTGTTCTGCACACATATTTATACATTTATTCTCTCTATCAAGTGAAGAATTTGCACTTTCTGTCAATTGTTGTATTGATTAATTCAAGTAAACTACTATGTATACGAGCAAAGGTTGCGTATTATAACACAGGCACATGCCCATCATTCCCGCCCTCACAAAAGACAGGCAGCCACATCTATATGTACTTACATGCTTGTCAGTATTGGTATTGATGTAATCTGCAAACTGACTGGATGGGCGTGGTCCTCCGCTGACCTCCGCGTGTGCAGTGAGCAGTTTGTAGTGGTTGGCCTTGAGTAGATTCAACATGCAATCTACCTAAAGGAAGGCAATGTACACAGAGAGAAGATGGGATAGCTGTACTAAATTATATAAATGTAAATCCAATCAACTTATTTAAAAAAGAAGTAAACAAGCAATAAAAGATCAACACAAAAATAGGAGGAAGAAAAAAAATAAAAATCACAATAAAAAAATAAAAAAATAAAGTGATGGGAATCAATTAAAAATGAAGCTGCGAGGATATTAGTGGCTTCTGCTGGTATGTGTATGTATGTACCAGTACTACATGTATGTATTCAAGTTGTACTGTGACTATTTGAAAATCATATTGTTTAGCTTCAGCAATTACTAGTGATCACTGTCCCTCAGGCTAGCCCGCTGTTAATTTAGTCTGAAGAGGAGGCACGGGCTAGTTCCGCCGCTCTATACATACACTAAAATTACAAGGAAAAGGTGACACATTAAGGGAGGGGTTCACACACCCCCATTGAACACCAGACTTCCTCTATAAGTGGATCAGCAATGGCTATTGCTTTTAATGTATTACATCCTTATACAGTGGAAGCTCTCTACAAAGGGACTCTGAAAAGCAGTATGACTCTGAACGACAGCCAACATGAATGGAACTAAATGATTTACCACAATAGAAAATGACCTCTAAAAGGAACCAAACTCTCCATAAGGTTCAAATAGCTCGTGCCTTGTAGAGAGGTTTCTCGTAAACGATAACATTCTCCTGTCAACCCTTTACCATACACACCTCGGTGAGCTGTCTGTTGACATCATTCGCCCCCTTCTCGTCCACGAAGTCAGGCTGTTCTTCATACACCTTGGCCAGCTGCTCCACCCCTGTCCGCGCCTTCTGCTGTCTCTCAATCTCTTGCTCTATGTAGTGCAGCTTTCTCTCAAGACTGGCTTGTCTCCTGTCTCCATCCATCACATTACGTATGTTCTCCTCCTGGGAAGCACAACAACAACAACAACAACAACAAACAAACAAACAACAACAAAACAAAAACAACGTAAAATTAACCACAATGAAAACAACAACATAGACATATGTAATAGTCCCATGAGAGGGTTGAGGGGTGAAAATTAATTGATATGTCATTTTTAGCCAGCATTTGGCAGGTACAACAACATTAATAATAAAATAATAAAAAAAATTTTTAAAATAATAATGACAATAATAATAATAATAATGATCACAATAATGATATTTAAAAACAACAACATAGTCTTCACATGTACAGTAATTAACTTAAGTACGCACTTGACCACACCCATTACACAACATTATTAAAGCATGGAAACAGCATTGCACACAATCATCCACACCCACACTACACGACACACACACACACACACACACACACACACACACACACTAGCACAGATCATCCATCCACTTACATAAACATCCAGCAGGACTTGAACAGGCTGGTTGGGTCCGGTCCCGTGTGTGCTGCAAGCTAACTCAACGTCTGCCTCGGGTGAAATCTCGGCTGCAGAGTCATTGAGTTCTTGGGAAGCGTCTTGTACGGGTGGCATAGAGCTGTTGAGTAGCTCCGAGTACTTGTAGAACATCTGTTGCACTTGCTGCAGTCTCTCCTGTTCTAGAACTTCGTCATTCTGTAAATAATAATTAGATTCATTGAGACAGAAGTACGTATTTCACATTCGTGCACAGGAAAATTAGGCACAACGTGGCACACGTAAATGATCAATTTACTTCTTCAGTACGTACGACAGCAGCCTGTGGGTGGAAACAATTAGGTCGTGTATGCCCACAATGATAGAAGCTACATCTATAGAGAGTTTAAGAAAATCACCATGATGAGTAATGGTGTTGGCACAAAGGAACATCTGGCCACTGCAAGCATTTCTAAAGCAATAGGTATGCAGTGACCTTCATTCCTAATGATATCTACCACGTATGATGATCCTTTACCAAAGGACAGTTAGTATTGCATTCTACATAGTTCAATATGTCTATGCATCTTGAATGATCAGATAGGCAAAGTCATCTACTTCGTTGTGTCCCTTTACCAATTTATACAATATATTCTGCTTTATTATGTATTTTGCTATGACAACCTTTACCAATTCGTTTAAACAGGCATTATTGGACAGTTGTCTTGGGCAAGTTGAATTTCCCTTATTCAAAGGAGTCTAAAGAATAATAAAATGTATGGGAAGGAAAACACACACACACACACACACACACACACACACAAAAGAAAAGAAAAAAGAAAAAAAAGAAAAAAAAGAAAAAAAAGAGAGGATAAACAGCTGATTACAGTGGGTTCGTGTGCTTCAACACAAATGGCAAGTGAGCTAGTCTAACTAATAAAAAGAAAACAATTCATGCACATAAATTAACGTAAAATATTTCTATGTGCAATAAACTAATCAATAGAGAGTTACTACGAACAGATAGAAGTAAATAGATGATAGTTCTTCTATAAGCAACTCTATATTGTCTTCCTATAGTTTTCTTGAAGTTCAGTTGTAATTCTTGTGGTACTCTAAAATCAAAACATATTCGCTTAGCAACATTACGTTGAAGAACAAATGACACCGTCCTTTACAAGTTCTCTAGGAAATTTATTGACCGATAAAATTTGTTGTATTTGGCCTTTGAAAAATTAACACAAGTCAGCTCAGCAAGGCTAGTCTAGTCTTTACCCAGTGGCCGTCAAATTTGTTACTCAATCGTACACTAAGCATGTATCAACCAAATGTCGGTTGTAACAACACAAGTTGGTTGTTATGCGCAGCCATGGTACAAATTGGTTGCACCACTCCAGTCAGTACAGAGTTTACACTATCTTTGGTTCTTTGGCTTTTGGTTATGTAAACCCTGTACCGACCTCCACCTCATGATGTAACCTATACACTAATGATTGCTGGCTCATACTCGAATATCTCTGATAATGTCTCTACTTGCTCATGAGAATCCAGTAAGATATATTCAATGATACAATAGTGCACAGCCACCCACATCATCCATATTAACACCACCCATCTTGTCCATATTAACCACACCCACCTTGTCCATATCAGCCACACCCACCTTGTCCATATTAACCACACCCACCTTGCAGCACTGGTACATGGAAGCCTCCCAGCTAAGCCGAGCCTGTTCAGTCTTGATATTAGACTCCCTGTACTCCCTGTCTATCTTCATCAAAGATTCCTCCATTTTGCGACAAGACTTCTCCAGCTTGTTTGCATCCTTGTCACCGGCTGGTCTACTTGACTTGAGTTCCTTCAACTGCTCCCAGCTTGTCTCTACGTCCCGGCAGCTCTTGAAGGCAGACTTCTTACTCTGTTTGGGACCAAATGACATAAAATATTATTCAATGCTGTCTTCAAATCATACGTCAACTCCAGTACATGCCAGACTTCCACTGATGCCTCAGCCACCAAATTATAGCACTAAGAAATATTTCCACTAGTTAAAGAAAAAAAAAATTGGAACAGAATGTAAAAACTTTTTTTAAAGCCGGTATGAAGCAACACCAAATGTGCCAGTGATGACGCGGTGTGTAGTCATGAATAATTCATTAGCCAAGTTGAGTTGGTAAAGTGACACCATGAACTGAATGGGTAAAGCATCATCACATTCAGTAGAAGGTGAAGGCGATTAAGGAAACGATGACTATTGCAGCTAAAAGCAGGAAGGATGGCAAGGAAGGCTAGTTCCACAACGCCTGAAATCAATCATGGATATAAGGACAGAGACACCGTGAAGCAAGATAGACAGGCAAAGGAGGAGAAGGGAAAATGTGACTCAAGAAGAAGGAGCTGTGAACGGATGAAGATAAACAGATCTGAGATAGTTCAGGAAGAAAGAGAGCAGGAGTGAAAAAAACTGATGTAACTAAACCAAGTGGTAGAGAGAGGAATAAGAATGAATATAAATACCTTATACATGTACCTTGACCTTACAGTACATGTACCATAACTCACACACGAACTCACCTTCATCTGTTTGCTGAGCTTGTCACCATGGTCTTGTTAGCTCTCTCTACAGCAGCCTCCAACTGCACACACACACACACACACACACACACACCTCATAATTCCTATTTCCCATCATCAATACATATACATGTACATGAAGCTATACTGTGATATCATAATACAATAACTACTTACCACAATACTTCACTTCTGTTAGAGTGAAGCACTATTATACAGATGTTGTTATAACCTGATACGCACGCCGTTAATAGTTACTTGCTAATTATATCAAAGTCTTTAATCAGGTATAACCATAATATTAAATACAAAAGGTGATAGCACAAATGAAAATGACTGACAATGACTAACTGGTAAAATGAGATAGAACCTAGGTTTTGAAGTGCACAAAGGAATTCTGTAGTAAACCACAATACCACAAACCACAGACATGTAATTACACACAGTACAATTCATTGCACAAGTCACAACACTTCCCCCTTCTTAGTTTATTCTTCTCAAATCCATAGCGATCTGGGGGTGAACGCACTCGAGCTGATCTTCGGGAAGAGATGCTCTGATTTCCCGCTGATGCACTTGGCTCGATAGTTGGTTCAATACTTGCGGGTAACACTTCAGATGACCTTTCTGAGTTAGAGTTCTCATTAACTGATGAGGTCATGCCCACATCTGCTGGTAGGGACTGAGTTGACTCTGGAGGTGGAGTTGAGGTTGTACTCTCAGGTTGAGTAGGATTGAATGAAACCACACTAAACTCGTTATCTGTAGACAAGTTCTGCTCTGTTGCAGCATCAATAACAATTCCAGCTTCCTCAACTGATGTAGAGGTTTGAGAGATAGCACTATCTCGACTCCTAACATTGTCCACATGACGTCTAATAACTCGACCGTCTTCTAAGCGAATCTTGTAAGATACTGGTCCGGTCACTTCCTGTATCACACCAGAAATCCACCTCTCACTCTTGCTCGCAAAATCCTCTGCATACACTTTCTGACCAGTTTGGAACTCCCTGACTGGCTTCTTCTTATCATGACACTGCTTCTGCTTCCACTGTTTCTTTTCCACGGACATTTGTAAATCAGGCAACCATAAATCAAATCTTGTTCTCAGCTTGCGTCCCATAAGCAACTCCGCTGGAGCTACTCCAGTTGTTGAATGTGGCTAGCTTGTCTTCCACAGACTCTCCCTCCATCTGGCGCAATGCTTGCTTATAAGTCTGAACCGCTCGTTCGGCTAGACCATTAGTGGAAGGATGGTAAGGTTCAGATGTGATATGTCTTACACCATTTGCATGCATAAATTTCTTGAATTCATCACTTGTAAAGGTTGGACCATTGTCTGAGACAATTTTCTGTGGAATACCATGTGTAGAAAATAAAATTTTTAATGTCTTGATTGTTTCACTAGCAGTCATTGATTTCATTACTTGCACATCAAGCCATTTGGACATTGCATCAACTATCACAATAAACATCTTGCCCATGAAGGGACCTGCAAAGTCTATGTGTAGCCTGCACCATGGTTTGCTAGGCCACTCCCAAGGATGCAACTGGGCTACCACTGGAGCAGATCTAGTAGATTGACATCTCCCACAGCTTTTCACCAAGGATGCAATGCCATCATCCAATCCAGGCCACCACACATAACTTCTGGCTAAAGCTTTCATTTTACTGACACCTGGATGTGTATCGTGCAACTCTTCTAACACTTTCTGTCTCCCCTGTATTGGCACTATAACCCGAGCTCTCCATAACACACAACCTTGCAAAAGACTCAGTTCATGTCTTCGATTAAAATAAGGTTTCATATCTTGATTGTTACTAGTGGAAGGCCACCCATCTTGTGTTAATTTACGAACTTGGGATAAAATGGGGTCTCTGTCTGTCCATATTTTAATATTGCCTGCAGTGGTTGCCGTTGATGATAAATGGTTAACAAGTTGTACCAAATCTGCAGGGCTTGGACATTCGGTCGTTTGGGACCTCGGTAGACGACTGAGGGCATCTGCATTACTCAAACTTTTCCCTGCTTTATATCGAATTGAATAAGTGTAGGTACTCAGTGTTAAGGCCCACCTCTGAATTCGTGCAGAGGCTAAAACTGGAATTTGTTTCTTCTCATTAAAGAGATGTGACAAAGGCTGATGGTCAGATTCAATGATAAACTTTTGACCATAGAGATAGTGGTGAAATTTCTTCACACCATACACAACTGCCAGACCCTCTTTCAATTTTTCTCTGCAGCTGATAATGTCCTGGAAGCATATGCAATAGGTTTTTCTGACCCATCACACATAACATGCGACAATACAGCACCTAAGCCATAAGAAGAGGCGTCACAGGCCAGAATCAAAGGCTTTGAACTATCAAAATGCACCAATAATGAGTCGGCTTGTAATGCATTTTTAGCTGATTGAACTCTTGAGCTTTGTTCCATTTTCATGTAGTATTCTTTTGGAGTAGCTCATGCAATGGCGCTAACTGTGACGATAAATTTGGTAAAAACTTGCCATAATAGTTTATAATACCAAGAAATGCTCTCAACTCAGTGATATTGGTAGGTGTTGGGGCCTCTTTTATTGCTTGAATCTTTTTTTCTGTTGGGTGTAACCCATGTTCATCAATTACATAACCCAAATATTCCACTTGTGACCTCAAAAATTGGCATTTATCATAATTTAATCTGACATTAGCTTCATCCAAAATACTTAATACTTTTTCGAGTGTTTTTAAATGCTCTTCTTGAGTTGGGCCAGTGATTAAAATATCATCAATATAAATTGCAACATTCTTACACCCTCGAAGCAAATTTTCCATGCACCTTTGGAAAATAGCTGGTGCCGATGACACACCAAAAGGTAATCGATTAATAAACTGAAACAACCCTTGATGGGTATTAATGGTAACAAATTGTTTTGATTCTTCCTCCAATTCAATTTGTAAATAAGCCTGAGACAAATCCAATTTAGTGAATTGTTTACCCCCTGACATTGCAGCAAATAACTCCTCAACTCGTGGAAGAGGATATGATTCAATTTCTGTTACTTGATTAATAGTCACTTTAAAATCACCACAGATACGAACAGAACCATTCTGCTTCAGGTGCAGCTCACTGTGAACTTTGAACTGGGGAAATTATCTTTTCACTAACCAATCTGTTTAATTCTGTTTCAACCAAACTCTTCATTGTAAAAGGAACCGATCGAGATTTAAAAAATTTCGGTTGGGCATCAGGTTTTACATTAAACTTTGCTTTGATACCTTTGATAGTTCCAAGATCTTTCTCAAATACATTTTTATAAGTGGAAACAATTTCCTTAACTCGACCATGCCCATCTTCTGTTACACTAAAAACCCCTGGCACGTTTGCCTTCAACTCCTTAATCCAATTCCTGCCCATTAAACTTGGACCAGAACCATCCACAACATACAAGGGTAATACTAATTTCTGCCCCTTACTCTCGACATTTACATTCCATACCCCAAAAATGATGATATGCTCACCAGTGTAGGTCTTGAGGCACACAGTCGTCTCCTTCAGAGGTTCCCCTTGAACTTTGCTCGCTTTGCAAATACTGTGATATGTACCACTGCTAATATCCAGCTATTAGATGTGACCGTTATGTAGTGTTGGGCGAGCTATTAGGAGGACAGTAGGTGATGAAAATTGTCTATCAACTCAATATATTCTAATAGCTGCTCTTTATATTATATGTGCAAAATTTGTGGCTGAAGTGTGGGATGAAGATTCTTACAAAGCTTGGTGGTGAGCGGTGTAACAAATTAATGAATGATGTAGATACTTTTGTTAAGGTATATGGTTTTTTAGGAGACAATAGCTTTGGGAAGTTAAATCCTTTTGAAATCAGGTAATAGCTACTAGCACAAAATGCTGATGTTCTGATGAACGAAATTAGCTATATGTTTAGCTATTCAAAACCTGTGACACTGTAATGATAATTTTCGTTTAGTGTTTACTTATTGTAATAATAAACTTAAAGGTGTACTTACCAAGGACACCTCTCACAACTGTTCTGGAGTGTCCATTATTCGGAGGTTCCACTGTATTGCAATTAAAAAAGTACTCATTATAGCATTCTAATACATTTTTATTACATACAATGTGCTATCAACAAATAATAGATATTGTCGAACAAAATTTTAAATTCAAAAGGAGACAATGTAATTTTAGTGTCTAGCTATTTTCGCTAAGCATGATATTGTTAAACAGTTTTATACGCAGACAGACAGCAGTTAGTGAACTATTGAATGTATATATCTACAATACTAACATACACATTCTCATTTCCACTTCTGGTAGGACTCGGCAACCTCCTGTAAAATCACGGAGGGTTGTTGAACTTGCAGCACCTGCTACTTGAATGGCACCCTTTACCACTCCACAAAGCTCTGTCTGTGTACACTTGAGCCTGGGTTACAGACGGACCGATATTACCGGAGTCGCAAAAGTAATTGGAGTTTATAAAGTGTAAGAATAATCTGCTACAGAGCACGGGCACCTCCTTATATTATTAGTTTCATTACTCGTTCTTTCAGAAGCTCCAGCAGCAAATGACCAGATGTGCTGCCTGGAGTTGGAAGATCTGTAAATAAGAGAAACGCCATCAATGTAAGAATTACCAAAAGATGGTATAGGATTTTCAATGGAAGCCTTGAATGCATCTGTCTCCCCAACTTGATAAGCTATCACTCTGCCACACACCTTCGAGTAGGAGTTGCCACCAGGTGAGATTATGACAGCAGCCTGCCTGAAGTTCCCTCTAGTACAAGCAGTTATAGGTTGAGTTATTTTAGTCCATCCCTGAGGACATTGTTCACCGTCTCTGCTCATATTGACTGATAATAAGTTCTTCCATCCTGGCCCGAGCATCTTAGACTGAACCTCTTGGCTAGAATCACTTGGCTATCTAGTATATCTTGAGACGAGATTACCTTGGCATATAAATCTGCCTGACCAGCAAAACTCAGTCTTGAAGTTGACTGAATATACCATAATAACTACAGTTATAATAACAGGTTGAACAACAATCTGCTAAACTGCGAACATAGTCAAGTGCTGCCAGGAATAAATCTGCGGCTTTTGCTTCCATAAGCTAGCACAATTGTTAAGTCTTAAACCACACCCACACACCAACAGTGCGCATGCCCTACACGTCAGCAATATCAATAAGGCCGTATACATGTGTATCGATATATCACGAGGTCTAAAAATTCGCAAAGTTTCTGTACCATTCAAGTTTGTGCCAAGACATTTACTTCTAGTGTCAGCGGTTGGAACAACAACAAAGGTCAGATATGATAACTTGTTGGAATAAGTTTGACATAAATGTAAAATGTTGTGTATACAGAGAAGATGGATTTACCCAGCTATGAATACTACATTGCCATCCACTTAAACCTGCCGATACCTCTGCGGTAAGACCCGCATAACTCTGCACCCTTTTTTTATCTTAGCAGTCAAAATTATAACTGTTCAGTTTGACATGTGAAGATATATACAGTATATAGATGAGGATTTAGATGTGCGTACTGTGTATATACATTTATACATGTCAATAATTGGTAAGGTGTAGTCAAGATATTATCAGCTGAATTCTGTTAAATTTAATTTCTGTTGGCATGTAGTTGGTCAGTTGGGATTTTCCCAGGCTTTTATGTGCTTATGTAATACTATTTGAATACATGGGGTAGGTGACTTGATATGTGTATACTGATGTAATAGATAGATAAACGTAATTATTTTTAATTGTATCCTTGAAATGTGAGTATGTCCCTCTCATTATGGTGGTATTAATAAGGAACCAAATCAAACACAACTCTGTGTATTTCTGGGCATCACAAGATAACCACCTACTCAGTCAAGTATGCTCTAATACTAGGTACAATGCCATATATACACAATAAGCCAAAATGAGAAAATAGTGACCCCATAAATAAGAATCATGCCTTTGCAGTTAACAATACAGGATATAACAACAACAACCAAACCCCATCTTCTAAATCTCTTCCACATAAGACGCCGGGAAAATGCTGACATTTCCGTTGAGCTCTCCCTGCCACCATTCCTGGTCGTACTTGTCGATGATGTGGATGATGTCATCTGGCTGGATGTTGAGTTCGTCTGACTCATTAGCTTGATACTCGTACAGCACTTTGCAGTATCCTACAACTGGTATGTGTGCAATAAAACCAAAAGAATGAATGGACACTCTGGAGTTATGATATAACAGTGGAAAATCCAAACAGAGAACAAGTTGGGGCCAGGGTTTTGGTTTCATTACTAAGAGGTTGTTTGCTTTAAGAGGTGATAAACAATACATTTTCTGTTAGAGGGGGCAAGTGAGAACTACACTAAATAGAGATAATTTACTCCTAAGAGAATTCACTATCACAGGTTCCACTGTAGCTACAGACAAAAAAAAAGTAAAAATATTGATTTCTGCAATTATAAGACTCATAGGAAAACAACAAACAAACAAACACTGATTAATATTTGTACTAATGGTTCCTGTCAAGTCTGACGAGCATAACTTAATCAATTCAAGAATTTTCGGCAAAATAGAAATAACTTGACTGAGTTTAAGAGCCAAAAAATATAACTAAGTAAGCCTTAGCAACCTGACTTTTCAAGATAAGCCAAAAAGAACTAGAAAAAAAACTGTAAAAAAAATAATAATACCAATCAAATTATATTATCACTATTAGCTTCAGCACTTCACAGGTCACACTTGACTACTTACATGAGTAGCCACCATCATCTTGTTCTCCTCCAAATTCATCCTGCTGGAATCCTTCCTCTACTCTATCCTCATCCCACTCTCCATCTCTCCCACCAGCCACAGCTCTATTGGGAGGTTCACTGGGGGTCATGGAGGACTTGCTGGGATAACTGCTCTTCATCTTAGTGCTGGGGCTCCTCTTGTAATTAGCCGGCTGGTAATCGTCGGTCAGGTAGCCGATCTGGTCCAGGGGAATCTTCAGAATCACAGTTGAGCTCTGTGGTGTCAAACAGGATAAATTAGTTGTTAATTGCAATAACAAAAAACAAAAAACAAAACAACCAAAAAACAACAACAAAAACACAGAGATATAAGGTGTGAATCTTTATCCTGGAATCGCTTCATTGATCTATATTTGCGTGCCAACAGGTACGTTTAATTGCAAGCTAGCAAAGTTGTTCTGCACACATTCTCTCTATCAAGTGAAGAATTTGCACTTTCTGTCGATTTTCCTCTCAAATATAAAACAGTAACTTTGCAGTGTTTTTGTAAGTTGGCTCATTAATTCCTCCAGCTCTCCAATCCAGTATCCTGAGCATCTTAGACTGAACCTCTTGGCTAGAACCACTTGGCTATCTAGTATATCTTGAGACAAGATTACCTTGGCATATAAATCTGCCTGACCAGCAAAACTCAGTCTTGAAGTTGACTGAATATACCATAATAACTACAGTTATAATAACAGGTTGAACAACAATCTGCTAAACTGTGAACATAGTCAAGTGCTGCCAGGAATAAATCTGCGGCTTTTACTTCCATAAGCTAGCACAATTGTTAAGTCTTAAACCACACCCACACACCAACAGTGCGCATGCCCTACGCGTCAGCAATATCGATAAGGCAGTATACTGCGTATTGATACATCACGAGGTCTAAAAATCCCATTACTAACTAAACACATCGAAGTTTGTGCGGAGAGTAGTACAGTACTTACTTATTTGTTCCTGGTGTCAGCGGTTGGAATAACAAAGGTCAGATATGATAACTTGTTGGAATAAGTTTGACATAAATGTACAATGTTGTGTACACAGAGAAGATGGACTTACCCAGTTATGAAGACTACATTGCCGTCCACTTAAACCTGCCGATACCTCTACGGTAAGACCCGCAGTATTAGAACGTACTTAGACTGAGTAGGTGGTTATTTGAACTATCTTGTGATGCCCAGAAATACACAGAGTTGTATTTGATTCGGTTGCTTATTTAATACCATAATGAGAGGGACATACTCACATTTCAAGGATACAATTAAAAAATAATTACGTTTATCTATCTATTACATTAGTATACACATATCAAGTCATCTACCCCATGTATTCAAATAGTATTACATAAGCACATAAAAGAGGGACTCCACCTGGGAAAATCCCAACTGACCAACTACGTGCCAACCGAAATTAAATAATTAATTTCACATTGGCATTGTTGTGAATTCAGCTGATAATATCTTGACTACACCTTACCAATTATTGACATGTATAAATGTATATACACAGTACGCACATCTAAATCCTCATCTATATACTGTATATATATATATATATATATACTATAATCACACATTACAGATGCAAGGAAGTGCAGAAGACAGCAGCTATCTCTGAGCATGTGTACAAAACAGTGTACAGGGACAAGATATCAAGAAAGAGAAAGAAGAGAGAGTGAGAAGATCCAACACGAAACTAAAAAGAACCCGTGTGTATTTTTTGTGCATTGTACTGTAGTCATGGAAACTGCAATACACATGTATGTATCATTTCACGTTCGCATAGATACATACACAAAGTGTACTATGGATTTTCACTATCGTAGATAAACTTTTGTGTTGTGTGTGACTTTTTTTGCATTAATGTGTGTTGTATTGATTAATTCAAGTAAACTACTATACAAGCAAAGGTTGCGTATTATAACACAGGCACACGCCCATCATTCCCGCCCTCACAAAAGACAGGCAGCCGCATCTATATGTACTTACATGCTTGTCAGTATTGGTATTGATGTAATCTGCAAACTGACTGGATGGGCATGGTCCTCCGCTGACCTCCGCGTGTGCAGTGAGCAGTTTGTAGTGGTTGGCCTTGAGTAGATTCAACATGCAATCAGCCTAAAGGAAGGCAATGTACACAGAGAGAAGATGGGATAGCTGTACTAAATTATATAAATGTAAATCCAATCAACGTATTATTTAAAAAAAGAAGTAAACAAGCAATAAAAGATGAACACAAAAATAGGAGGAAGGGAAAAAAATAAAATCACAATAAAAAAATTAAAAAATTAAGTGATGGGAATCAATTAAAAACGAAGCTGCGAGGATATTAGTAGCTTCTGCTGGTATGTGTATGTATGTACCAGTACTATGTATTCAAGCTGTACTGTGACTATTTGAAAACCATATTGTTTAGCTTCAGCAATTACTAGTGATCACTGTCCCTCAGGCTAGCCCGCTGTTAATTTAGTCTGAAGAGGAGGCACGGGCTAGTTCCGCCGCACTATACATACACTCAAGTTACGAGGAAAAGGGAGTTGACACATTAAGGGAGGGGTTCACACACCCCCATTGAACACCAGACTTCCTCTATAAGTGGATCAGCAATGGCTATTGCTTTTAATGTATTACATCCTTATACAGTGGAAGCTCTCTACAAAGGGACTCTGAAAAGTAGTATGACTCTAAACGACAGCCAACATGAATGGAACAAAATGATTTACCACAATAGAAAATGACCTCTAAAAGGAACCAAACTCTCCATAAGGTTCAAATAGCTCGTGCCCCAAGCATAACCTTTGTAGAGAGGTTTCTCGTAAACGATAACATTCTCCTGTCTACCCTTCACCATACACACCTCGGTGAGCTGTCTGTTGACATCATTCGCCCCCTTCTCGTCCACGAAGTCAGGCTGTTCTTCATACACCTTGGCCAGCTGCTCCACCCCTGTCCGCGCCTTCTGCTGTCTCTCAATCTCTTGCTCTATGTAGTGCAGCTTTCTCTCAAGACTGGCTTGTCTCCTGTCTCCATCCATCACATTACGCATGTTCTCCTCCTGGGAAGCACAACAACAACAACAACAACAACAAACAAACAAACAACAACAAAACAAAACAACGTAAAATTAACCACAATGAAAACAACAACAACATAGACATATGTAATAGTCCCATGGAGGGGGAAGGGGTGAGAATTAATTGATAAGTCATTTTTAGCCAGCATTTGGCAGGTACAACAACATTAATAATAAAATTTATTAAAAAAAAAAATAATGACAATAATAATAATAATAATGATCACAATAATGATATTTAAAAACAACAACATAGTCTTCACATGTACAGTAATTAACTTAAGTACGCACTTGACCACACCCATTACACAACATTATTAAAGCATGGAAACAGCATTGCACACTATCATCCACACCCACACTACATGACACACCCACACTACATGACACACACACACACACACACACACACACACAAGCACAGATCATCCATCCACTTACATAAACATCCAGCAGGACTTGAACAGGCTGGTTGGGTCCGGTCCCGTGTGTGCTGCAAGCTAACTCAACATCTGCCTCGGGTGAAATCTCGGCTGCAGAGTCATTGAGTTCTTGGGAAGCGTCTTGTACGGGTGGCATAGAGCTGTTGAGTAGCTCCGAGTACTTGTAGAACATCTGTTGCACTTGCTGCAGTCTCTCCTGTTCTAGAACTTCGTCATTCTGTAAATAATAATTAGATTCATTGAGACAGAAGTACGTATTTCACATTCGTGCACAGGAAAATTAGGCACAACGTGGCACACGTAAATGATCAATTTACTTCTTCAGTACATACGACAGCAGCCTGTGGGTGGAAACAATTAGGTCGTGTATGCCCACAATGATAGAAGCTACATCTATAGAGAGTTTAAGAAAATCACCATGACGAGTAGTGGTGTTGGCACAAAGGAACATCTGGCCACTGTAAGCATTTCTAAAGCAATAGGTATGCTGTGACCTTCATTCCTAATGATATCTACCACGTATGATGATCCTTTACCAAAGGACAGTTAGTATTGCATTCTACATAGTTCAATATGTCTATGCATCTTGAATGATCAGATTGGCAAAGTCATCTACTTCGTTGTGTCCCTTTACCAATTTATACAATATATTCTGCTTTATTATGTATTTTGTTATGAACACCTTTACCAATTCATTTATAACGGGCATTATTGGACAGTTGTCTTGGGCAAGTTGAATTTCCCTTATTCAAAGGAGTCTAAAGAATAATAAAATGTATGGGAAGGAAAAAAAAAAAAAACACACACACAAAAGAAAAGAAAAGAAAAGAAAAAAAAGAAGAAAAAAAGAAAAAAAAGAGAGGATAAACAGCTGATTACAGTGGGTTCGTGTGCTTCAACACAAATGGCAAGTGAGCTAGTCTAACTAATAAAAAGAATGTGGCGGTTCTAATCTTTAACTTTGATACTAGCAAGACTGTTGACTACTTACGTGAATGAGTCTTATATATTGTGTGTGTGACTCTACTAATGGATAGTTCGGAATGTTGTGTTGTATGTTATGGCTATGCTGGAATGACGAGTGGCTGAGTGAATTGTGTGTTCGTCAGCTTGTCATCTCCGAGTCCGCCACAGAGCTCCCCTCCAGAACTGCCGACCGACCAACGAGTCGAGCACGAGCGCCGACCGTGGGAGTCTGCCGGACCGCGGAAAACTGCTGGTCCGCGGGTGACTGCCGGGCCACGGGAGATCGCCGGGTCGAGTGAGACTGCCGAGTCGAGTGAGACTGGCCGAGTCGAGTGAGACTGCCTGAGTCGAGTGAGTCGAGTGAGACTGGCTGAGTCGAGTGAGACTGGCTGAGTCGAGTGACTGAGTCGAGTGAGACTGCCGAGTCGAGTGAGACTGCCGAGTCGAGTGAGACTGGCTGAGTCGAGTGAGACTGGCTGAGTCGAGTGAGACTGCCGAGTCGAGTGAGACTGCCGAGTCGAGTGAGACTAGCTGAGTCGAGTGAGACTGGCTGAGTCGAGTGACTGAGTCGAGTGAGACTGCTGAGTCGAGTGAGACTGGCTGAGTCGAGTGAGACTGGCTGAGTCGAGTGAGACTGGCTGAGTCGAGTGACTGAGTCGAGTGAGACTGCCGAGTCGAGTGAGACCGGCTGAGTCGAGTGAGACTGGCTGAGTCGAGTGACTGAGTCGAGTGAGACTGCCGAGTCGAGTGAGACTGGCTGAGTCGAGTGAGACTGCCGAGTCGAGTGAGACTAGCTGAGTCGAGTGAGACTGGCTGAGTCGAGTGACTGAGTCGAGTGAGACTGCTGAGTCGAGTGACTGAGTCGAGTGAGACTGCCGAGTCGAGTGAGACCGGCTGAGTCGAGTGAGACTGGCTGAGTCGAGTGAGACTGGCTGAGTCGAGTGACTGAGTCGAGTGAGACTGCCGAGTCGAGTGAGACCGGCTGAGTCGAGTGAGACTGGCTGAGTCGAGTGACTGAGTCGAGTGAGACTGGCTGAGTCGAGTGACTGAGTCGAGTGAGACTGCCGGGTCGAGTGAGACTGGCTGAGTCGAGTGAGACTGGCTGAGTCGAGTGAGACTGGCTGAGTCAAGTGAGACTGCTGAGTTGAGTGAGACTGCCGAGTCGAGTGAGACTGGCTGAGTCGAGTGAGACTGGCTGAGTCGAGTGAGACTGGCTGAGTCGAGTGAGACTGCCGAGTCGAGTGAGACTGCCGAGTCGAGTGAGACTGCCGAGTCGAGTGAGACTGCCGAGTCAAGTGAGACTGCCGAGTCGAGTGAGACTGGCTGAGTCGAGTGAGACTGCCGAGTCGAGTGAGACTGCCGAGTCGAGTGAGACTGGCTGAGTCGAGTGAGATTGGCTGAGTCGAGTGAGACTGCCGAGTCGAGTGAGACTGCCGAGTCGAGTGAGACTGGCTGAGTCGAGTGACTGAGTCGAGTGAGACTGGCCGAGTCGAGTGAGACTGCCGAGTCGAGTGTGAGACTGGCTGAGTCGAGTGAGACTGAGTCGAGTGGACTAGTCGAGTGAGACTGCGAGCGAGTGAGACTAGCTGAGTCGAGTGAGACTGGCTGAGTCGAGTGACTGAGTCGAGGAGATGCCGAGTCGAGTGAGACTGGCTGAGTCGAGTGAGATTGCTGAGTCGAGTGAGACTGCCGAGTGAGACTGCCGAGTGAGACTGAGTCGAGTGAGACTGCCGAGTCGAGTGAGACTGCCGAGTCGAGTCCTGCTGAGTCGAGTGAGACGGCTGAGTCGAGTGAGACTGCTGCGAGCCGAGTCGAGTGCTGAGTCGAGTGAGACTGCGAGCGAGTGAGACTGCCGAGTCGAGTGAGACTGCTGAGTCGAGTGAGACTGCTGAGTCGAGTGAGACTGGCTGAGTCGAGTGAGACTGCTGAGTCGAGTGAGACTGGCTGAGTCGAGTGAGTCGACTGCTGAGTCGAGTGAGACTGCGAGTGAGTGAGACTGCCGAGTCGAGTGAGACTGCTGAGTCGAGTGAGACTGCCGAGTCGAGTGAGACTGGCTGAGTCGAGTGAGACTGCCGAGTCGAGTGAGACTGGCCGAGTCGAGTGAGACTGCTGAGTCGAGTGAGACTGCCGAGTCTGCCGAGTCGAGTGAGACTGAGTGGAGTCGAGTGAGACTGCCGAGTCTGAGACTGGAGTCGAGTGAGACTGCCGAGTCGAGTGAGACTGCGGAGTCGAGTGAGACTTGCGTGAGCTTGCTGAACCATACTTCTGGTTGTGATTCCAGACGGTGGGAAATCCAATACAAACAACGCTGTCTTCGGCCATGGTCCCAGAAAAGGTCCAGGATAAGTGTCCAGTGGGTCCAGGATAAGTGTCCAGTGGGTCCAGGATAAGTGTCCAGTGGGTCCAGGATAAGTGTCCAGTGGGTCCAGGATAAGTGTCCAGTGGGTCCAGGAGGATAAGTGTCCAGTGGGTCCAGGATAAGTGTCCAGTGGGTCCAGGATAAGTGTCCAGTGGGTCCAGGATAAGTGTCCAGTGGGTCCAGGATAAGTGTCCAGTGGGTCCAGGATAAGTGTCCAGTGGGTCCAGGATAAGTGTCCAGTGGGTCCAGGATAAGTGTCCAGTGGGTCCAGGATAAGTGTCCAGTGGGTCCAGGATAAGTGTCCAGTGGGTCCAGGATAAGTGTCCAGTGGGTCCAGGATAAGTGTCCAGTGGGTCCAGGATAAGTGTCCAGTGGGTCCAGGATAAGTGTCCAGTGGGTCCAGGATAAGTGTCCAGTGGGTCCAGGATAAGTGTCCAGTGGGTCCAGGATAAGTGTCCAGTGGGCCCAGGATCTCACGTCGAGGTCACCAATGTGGCGGTTCTAATCTTTAACTTTGATACTGGCAAGACTGTTGACTACTTACGTGAATGAGTCTTATATATTGTGTGTGTGACTCTACTAATTGATAGTTCGGAATGTTGTGTTGTATGTTATGGCTATGCTGGAATGACGAGTGGCTGAGTGAATTGTGTGTTCGTCAGCTTGTCATCTCCGAGTCCGCCACAAGAAACATAATTAAAGTAACATAATTAACGTTAAATTAAGAAATATTTCTATGTGCAATAAACTAATCAATAGAAAGTTACTACGAACAGATAGAAGTAAATAGATGATAGTTCTAGTGAACTGATCTATAAGCAACTCCATATTGTCTTCCTATAGTTTTCTTGAAGTTATGTTGTAATTCTTGTGGCACTCTAAAATCAAAACATATTCGCTTAGCAACATTACGTTGAAGAACAAATGACACCGTCCTTTACAAGTTCTCTAGGAAATTTATTGACCGATAAAATTTGTTGTATTTGGCCTTTGAAAAATTAACGCAAGTCAGCTCAGCAAGGCTAGTCTAGTCTTTACCCAGTGGCTGTCAAATTTGTTACTCAATCATACACTAAGCATGTATCAACCAAATGTCGGTTGTAACAACATAAGTTGGTTGTTATGTGCAGCCATGGTACAAATTGGTTGTACCACTCCAGTCAGTACAGAGTTTACACTATCTTTGGTTCTTTGGCTTTTGGTTATGTAAACCCTGTACCGACCTCCACCTCATGATGTAACCTATACACTAATGATTGCTGGCTCATACTCGAACATCTCTGATAATGTCTCTACTTGCTCATGAGAATCCAGTAAGATATATTCAATGATACAATAGTGCACAGCCACCCACATCATCCATATTAACACCACCCATCTTGTCCGTATTAACCACACCCACCTTGTCCATATCAGCCACACCCACCTTGTCCATATTAACCACACCCACCTTGCAGCACTGGTACATGGAAGCCTCCCAGCTAAGCCGAGCCTGTTCAGTCTTGATATTAGACTCCCTGTACTCCCTGTCTATCTTCATCAAAGATTCCTCCATTTTGCGACAAGACTTCTCCAGCTTGTTTGCATCCTTGTCGCCGGCTGGTCTACATGAATTGAGTTCCTTCAACTGCTCCCAGCTTGTCTCTACGTCCCGGCAGCTCTTGAAGGCAGACTTCTTACTCTGTTTGGGACCAAATGACATAAAATATTATTCAATGCTGTCTTCAAATTATATGTCAACTCCAGTACATGCCAGACTTCCACTGATGCCTCAGCCACCAAATTATAGCACTGAGAAATATTTCCACAAGTTAAAGAAAAAAAAAGTTGGAACAGAATGTAATAACTTTTTTAAAGCCGGTATGAAGCAACACTAAATGTGCCAGTAATGACACGGTGTGTATTCATGAATAATTCATTAGCCAAGTTGAGTTGGTAAAGTGACACCATGAACTGAATGGGTAAAGCATCATCACATTCAGTAGAAGGTGAAGGCGATTAAGGAAACGACGACTATTGCATAAAAGCAGGAAGGATGGCAAGGAAGGCTAGTTCCACAAAGCCTGAAATCAATCATGGACATAAGGACAGAGACACTGTGAAGCAAGATAGACAGGCAAAGGAGGAGAAGGGAAAATGTGATTCAAGAAGAAGGAGCTGAGAACGGATGAAGATAAACAGAGCTGAGATGGTTCAGGAAGAAAGAGAGCAGGAGTGAAAAAAACTGATGTAACTAAACCAAGCGGTAGAGAGAGGAATAAGAATGAATATAAATACCTTGTACATGTACCTTGACCTTACAGTACATGTACCATAACTCACACACGAACTCACCTTCATCTGTTTGCTGAGCTTGTCACCATGGTACTTGTTAGCTCTCTCTACAGCAGCCTCCAACTGCACACACACATACACACACACACACACACACACACACACCTCATAATTCCTATTTCCCATCATCAATACATTACATGAAGCTATACTGTGATATCATAATACAATAACTACTTCCTACAATAATTCACTTCTGTTAGAGTGAAGCACTATTATACAGATATGTAAATATATTGAGTTCTGCAGTTATAAGACTCATAGGAAAAACAACAAACAAACAAACACTGATTAATATTTATACTAATAGTTCCTGTCAAGTCTGACGAGCATAACTTAATCAATTCAAGAATTTTCGGCAAAATAGAAATAACTTGACTGAGTTTAAGAGCCAAAAAATATAACTAAGTAAGCCTTAGCAACCTGACTTTTCAAGATGAGCCAAAAAAAACTAGAAAACAAACTGTAAAAAAAAATAGTACCAATCAAATTATATTATCACTATTTGCTTCAGCACTTCACAGGTCACACTTGACAACTTACATGAGTAGCCACCATCATCTTGTTCTCCTCTATATTCATCCTGCTGGAATCCTTCCTCTACTCTATCATCTTCCCACTCTCCATCTGTCCCACCAGCCACAGCTCCATTGGGAAGTTCACTGGGGGTCATGGAGGACTTGCTGGGATAACTGCTCTTCATCTTAGTGCTGGGGCTCCTCTTGTAATTAGCCGGCTGGTAATCGTCGGTCAGGTAGCCTATCTGGTCCAGGGGAATCTTCAGAATCACAGTTGAGCCCTGTGGTGTCAAACAGGATAAATTAGTTGTTAATTGCAATAACAAAAAAAACAACAACAACAAAAAACAAACAAAAACAAACAAACAAACAAACAAAAAACAACAAAAAAAAAACAACAACAAAAAACAAACAAAAAACAAAAACAAAAACAAAAAAAAACAAAAACAAAAAACCCCAAACACAGAGATATAAGGTATATTAGTTAAGGTTAAACACTATAAGGGTGAATCTTTACCCTGGAATCGCTTCATTGATCAATATTTGCGTGCCAACAGGTACGTTCTATTGCAAGCTAGCAAAGTTGTTCTGCACACATATTTATACATTTATTCTCTCTATCAAGTGAAGAATTTAATGCACTTTCTGTCAATTTTCCTCTCAAATATAAAGCAATAACTTTGCAGTGTGTTTGTAAGTTGGCTCATTAATTCCTCCAGCTCTCTGATCCAGATCCTGAGCATCTTAGACTGAACCTCTTGGCTAGAACCACTTGGCTATCTAGTATATCTTGAGACAAAATTACCTTGGCATGTAAATCAGCAAAACTCAGTCCTGAAGTTGACTGAATATACTATAATAACCGCAGTTATAATAACAGGTTGAACAACAACCTGCTAAACTGTGAACATAGTCAAGTGCAGCCAGGGATAAATCTGCGGCTTTTGCTCCCATAAGCTAGCACAATTGTTAAGTCTTAAACCACACCCACACACCAACAGTGCGCATGCCCTACGCGTCAGCAATATCGATAAGGCAGTACACTGTGTATTGATACATCACGAGGTCTAAAAATTCCCGAAGTTTAAATAAACACATCGAAGTTTGTGAGGAGAGTAGTACAGTACTTACTGGTGTCAACTTACTGGTGTCAACGGTTGAAATAACAAAGGTCATATATGATAACTTGTTTATATAGGTTTGACATAAATGTACAATGTTGTGTACACAGAGGATGGATTTCCCCAGCTATGAATATTACTACATTGCCATCCACTTAAACCTGCCAATACCTCTACGGTAAGACCCGCAGTATTAGAACGTATACTTAGACTGAGTAGGTGGTTATTTTGAACTATCTTGTGATGCCCAGAAATACACAGAGTTGTATTTGATTCGGTTGCTTATTTAATACCATAATGAGAGGGACATACTCACATTTCAAGGATACAATTAAAAAATAATTACGTTTATCTATCTATTACATTAGTATACACATATCAAGTCATCTACCCCATGTATTCAAATAGTATTACAAGCACATAAAAGATGGATTCCACCAAACTGACCAACTACATGCCAACAGAAATTAAATTTCACATTGGCATTGTTGTGAATTCAGCTGATAATATCTTGACTACACCTTACCAATTATTGACATGTATAACTGTATATACACAGTACGCACATCTAAATCCTCATCTATATACTGTATATATATATTATATACTATACACACACACATTACAGATGCAAGGAAGTGCAGAAGACAGCAGCTATCTCTGAGCATGTGTACAAAACAGTGTACAGGGACGACCACTAAGAATTATTAAGACTTCTCCAGCTTGTGTGCATCCTTGTCACCGGCTGGTCTACTTGACTTGAGTTCCTTCAACTGCTCCCAGCTTGTCTCTAAGTCCCGGCAGCTCTTGAAGGCAGATTTCTTACTCTGTGGTGGAAGACCCTCTGATTAAACTGTCTCCTCCCCACAGCTGTGAACATTTAAATCATTATTAGTATTATTATTGTATTATAGAGCCTTTTTCTCTGGCATCCATTTCCATAACTTAACACTTAGGATCATTGACATTTACCCGACCTTATCGCACCTAGCTGTATAGTTTTGTATCATGATCCTCCCTCGTGGTGGCGGCGCTGCACTGGTTTGATACATTATGGCTGGACAGGCCGTCACCAGTGAGTCATGCTATGTTGACGTATTATTCTTATTAAACGAATTCGTTAACCTTTGGGCGTAGAATTAGGAGAGCAAGGGCAGCCCTCAACTACAACCACTATAAGATTTTGGTGGCAGCCTACTATCATTCGGAACTCCAACACTCTGTTTGGGACCAAATGACATAAAATATTATTCAATGCTGTCTTCAAATCATACGTCAACTCCAGACTTCCACTGATGCCTCAGCCACCAAATTATAGCACTGAAAAATATTTCCACAAGTTAAAGAAAAAAAAGTTGGAACAGAATGTAAAAACTTTTTTAAAGCCGGTATGAAGCAACACCAAATGTGCCAGTAATGACACGGTGTGTATTCATGAATAATTCATTAGCCAAGTTGAGTTGGTAAAGTGACACCATGAACTGAATGGGTAAAGCATCATCACATTCAGTAGAAGGTGAAGGAGATTAAGGAAACGATGACTATTGCAGCTAAAAGCAGGAAGGATGGCAAGGAAGGCTAGTTCCACAAAGCCTGAACTCGATCATGGATATAAGGACAGAGACACCGTGAAGCAAGATAGACAGGCAAAGGAGGAGAAGGGAAAATGTGACTCAAGAAGAAGGAGCTGAGAACGGATGAAGATAAACAGATCTGAAATGGTTCAGGAAGAAAGAGAGCAGGAGTGAAAAAAACTGATGTAACTAAACCAAGTGGTAGAGAGAGGAATAAGAATGAATATAAATACCTTATACGTGTACCTTGACCTTACAGTACATGTACCATAACTCACACACGAACTCACCTTCATCTGTTTGCTGAGCTTGTCACCATGGTACTTGTTAGCTCTCTCTACAGCAGCCTCCAACTGCACACACACACACACACACACACACCTCATAATTCCTATTTCCCCATCATCAATACATATACATGAAGCTATACTGTAATATCATAATACAATAACTACTTACCACAATAATTCACTTCTGTTAGAGTGAAGCACTATTATAGAAATGTCCCCAGTAACAGCAAACAGTATGTGTGCATGTACATCAGGAATACTAGAAGGTGCTCTCCATCTAGAAACCTTGTTCTATCTGGGAAAAAATTAAAACTTGTTTTCCTCAGATGTATTTTGTGAAAGATTTTAGAATTTCATGTTAATTCTTACGTCTCTTCAAATGTACACTATACATACATGCTTAGTAGACCTGCATCTCGGGCTATACCCTTGCCCGGAGTTTCTTCCAAAAACAAGTGACCAGGTCTACCCTGGTATGGACAGATATGAACATACACTATCATCATCATCACACACACTCAATAATCATGCATGCATGCATCTCGCGTATTATTTCATCATGTCATAGCCGCGAGGCAACTGCTTTGTCTGGCTTTGCATTCTAGGTTACTCGGTGCTTAAAATAGTTTATAGGTAAATATTCAGCAAAAAGAATGAAGAAATAGGAGAGAGAGAGAAACAAACAAAACAGGCAAAGCTACCTTGGAGCTACCTATTGAAGTATTTATCAAGTAGCTATAAGTAAAAGTTAAGAATTCCAATTCATGCACTTTGTATCACCTCCTCATGCAAATGATGAAGATATTTCTCATGCAGCTTGCTAGCTCGCTATGTTGTAGCTATGGGTCTGCCAACAAATAAAAAATCTTCACATGTATCTCAAAAAGCAAATAACAAACACAAACTGAACAGTTACAATTTTGACTGCTAAGATAAAAAAAGGGTGCAGAGTTATAGGTACAATGCCATATACACAATAAGCCAAAATGAGAAAATAGTGACCGCATAAATAAGAATCATGCCTTTGCAGTTAATTAACAATAAAGGATATAACAACAAAATAAAACAACAACCAAACACCATCTTCTAAATCTCTTCCACATAAGACGACGGGAAAATGCCGACATTTCCATTGAGCTCTCCCTGCCACCATTCCTGGTCGTACTTGTCAATGATGTGGATGATGTCATCTGGCTGGATGTTGAGTTCGTCTGACTCATTAGCTTGATACTCGTACAGCACTTTGCAGTCACCTACAACTGGTATGTGTGCAATAAAACCAAAAGAATGAATGGACACTCTCGAGTTATGATATAACAGTGGAAACTCCAAACAGAGAACAAGTTGGGGCCAGGGTTTTGGTTTCATTACTAAGAGGTTGTTTGCTTTAAGAGGTGATAAACAATACATTTTCTGTTAGAGGGGGCAAGTGAGAACTACACTCCATAGAGATAATTTACTCCTAAGAGAATTCACTATCACAGGTTCCACTGTAGCTATAGACAAAAAAAAAAAAAGGTAAAAATATTGAGTTCTGCAATTATAAGACTCATAGGAAAAACAAACAAACAAACAAACACTGATTAATATTTGTACTAATGGTTCCTGTCAAGACTATCAGTCTGACGAGCATAACTTAATCAATTCAAGAATTTTCGGCAAAATAGAAATAACTTGACTGAGTTTAAGAGCCAAAAAATATAACTAAGTAAGCCTTAGCAACCTGACTTTTCAAGATGAGCCAAAAAAAACTAGAAAACAAACTGTAAAAAAAAAAAATCAATCAAATTATATTATCACTATTTGCTTCAGCACTTCACAGGTCACACTTGACAACTTACATGAGTAGCCACCATCATCTTGGTCTCCTTCAAATTCATCCTGCTGGAATCCTTCCTCTACTCTATCCTCTTCCCACTCTCCATCTCTCCCACCAGCCACAGCTCCATTAGGAGGTTCACTGGGGGTCATGGAGGACTTGCTGGGATAACTGCTCTTCATCTTAGTGCTGGGGCTCCTCCTCTTGTAATTAGCCGGCTGGTAATCGTCGGTCAGGTAGCCGACCTGGTCCAGGGGAATCTTCAGAATCACAATTGAGCTCTGTGGTGTCAAACAGGATAAATTAGTTGTTAATTGCAATAACAAAAAACAAAAACAAAACAAAAAAACAACAAAAAACAACAACAACAACACAGAGATATAAGGTGTATTAATTAAAGGGTTAAACACTATAAGGGTGAATCTTTACCCATCGCTTCATTGATCAATATTTGCATGCCAACAGGTACGTTCTATTACAAGCTAGCAAAGTTGTTCTGCACACATATTTATACATTTATTCTCTCTATCAAGTGAAGAATTTGCACTTTCTGTCAATTGTTGTATTGATTAATTCAAGTCAACTACTATGTATACGAGCAAAGGTTGCGTATTATAACAGGCACATGCCCATCATTCCCGCCCTCACAAAAGACAGGCAGTGCATCTATATGTACTTACATGCTTGTCAGTATTGGTATTGATGTAATCTGCAAACTGACTGGATGGGCGTGGTCCTCCGCTGACCTCCGCGTGTGCAGTGAGCAGTTTGTAGTGGTTGGCCTTGAGTAGATTCAACATGCAATCAGCCTAAAGGAAGGCAATGTACACAGAGAGAAGATGGGATAGCTGTACTAAATTATATAAATGTAAATCCAATCAACTTATTATTTAAAAAAAGAAGTAAACAAGCAATAAAAGATCAACACAAAAATAGGAGGAAGGGAAAAAAATAAAAATCACAATAAAAAAATAAAAAAATAAAGTGATGGGAATCAATTAAAAATGAAGCTGCGAGGATATTAGTAGCTTGTGCTGGTATGTGTATGTATGTACCAGTACTATGTATTCAAGCTGTACTGTGACTATTTGAAAACCATATTGTTTAGCTTCAGCAATTACTAGTGATCACTGTCCCTTAGGCTAGCCCGCTGTTAATTTAGTCTGAAGCGGAGGCACGGGCTAGTTCCGCCGCTCTATAGATACACTAAAGTTACAAGGAAAAGGGAGGTGACACATTAAGGGAGGGGTTCACACAACCCCATTGAACACCAGACTTCCTCTATAAGTGGATCAGCAATGGCTATTGCTTTTAATGTATTACATCCTTATACAATGGAAGCTCTCTACAAAGGGACTCTGAAAAGCAGTGTGGCGTGATGCGCTCCCAGAGTGGGTTGTCACAACTGCCAACTAGCTGGGGACAGCAAAGTATTTGCTGCCACCAGACTCTATAGCAAGTGATGTGCAATTCTCCAATCCAGCTACCCACACTTATAGCCCTTAGACTTGACAGTGGAGTAGGTTAAGAAACTTATAGATGAAGTACTGCATACACAAGGTGGAGTTCACATATATAGAATGACCAGACTGGCATGAGCAAGCGACTTTTATATGAAAAGGTCTTGCTCATGCTAAAAATAACTAACACAGCATGAACCAAAAATAGAGTACCATGACTTGGCACAAATAGAGACTGAGTCTTAACAGCAGGAATATGCTGATGGCATGCACCCACAACTGGAACATATAACACAGACACACAAAACGGTACTGACACAGAATCAGCTATTTAATTTTAGTGTTCTAAATTAGTGTTCTTGTGTAAGGACTTTGGGTTTGCCTGAGGGAGGCCTTCCACATCTTCCCCCTCTCTCTTCAGACGAGCCTTCTGCCATCTTGGAGCGAAGACTTCCACAAATACTTCTACTGCCACTCACACCGTCAACAGACATATGCGTACTAACCGTGTTCATGCACGACGCTGACACAGATGGCAATCCTTCGTTATCGATCTCGTCTTCGCTGTAGGCCCTGCTGAGACAGTCAGCAATAGTGTTCTGTTTTCCCGGCCTGTATGTCACGGAGAATCTGTAATTTGCCAATTTCAAGGCCCACCTCAGCACACGGTTGTTCTCCTGAGGTTGTGTCATCATTCTTTTCAGCCCAGAGTGGTCGGTGACGACCTCAAATTCGTTACCGTAGAGGTAGAAAGAAAAGTGCTTGACAGCCATGTACAGGGCGAGACCCTCCAATTCCTGGGCCGCGTAACGCCTTTGGGCACCCTGCAGTTGTTTGGAGTAGTAGGCCACCGGCCTCAAACCTCCATCTCGTTTCACCAACAGCACTGCCCCGATGCCGTTCTTGCTGGCATCTGTTTCTAAAACATAACTATCTTGGGGGGTTGGGATGCACAAACACACATAATCAGACAGACATTTACGCAAACTTACAAAAGCTTCCTCCCGAGGAGCCGTCCATTCAACCGCAACTGCTGCTTCCTTGGAGGTGGCAGGCGTGAGTATTCCTTGCCATTTGCTGATCCCGTTTACGAACTTGCGATAGAAATTGACCGTGCCCAAGAAACTTCTCAGCTGCTTTTTTGTGCGGGGCCTGGGGAATTCTTCCATAGCTTTCACTCTGGCTTTGGGGACACTGATTTCCCCTCCTCCGATGGTGTGTCCCAAAAAGACTAGTTTCTCCATGCCGAACTGGCACTTGCTGGGCTTGCACGTCAACCCAGCCTGACTCAGACATCTGAACACTTCGTCCAAGTCCTTCAAGTGGTGCTCCCAGTTGTCGGACCATATCAATACATCGTCGATGTAGACACAACTCATGTGTGAGCATCCTTCTAGCACGACATCCAACAAGCGTTGAAATGTCGCTGGAGCACTTGCCACGCCGAATGGCATGCGCTTGTATCTCCATTTTCGAACGGACACGAAAATGTCAGCTTGTCTCTGTCCTCTTCCTTCACCTTGATCTGGTGAAATCCTTTCGTCAAATCTAGTTTTGACAAAACCTTTGCTCGTCCAACTTTGCTCACCATCTCTTCTAGTTTGGGGATGTAGTAGGGTTCGGTTTTGGTGATCGAATTGAGCTTTCGAAAATCACCGCACAGTCTGATGCTGTCATCGGGCTTTTTAACAGGTACTAGTGGTGATGACCACTTGCTGCTGGATCTCTCGATGATTCCAGATTTTTCCAACTTGACTATCTCTGCTCGTGCTTTGTCTCTGATGGCCATGGGCACCGAATAAGGGTTCTGCTGGATAGGTGGATTGTCTCCAGTGTCAATACTCAGTTCCACCAACTCCGTCTGTCCAGGGATGTCAGACAAACACTTGTACTTGTCGATCACCTTCATCAGTTGTTCTTCGTTGTAATCTGGACACCTGTCCTTCAGCAGATCTCTTCCCATTTCGGCTTCTCTCATTTCGTCTCCTATTTCTTCCTCAGTCACAATATCCAGTCTGTTGATCACTTTTCTTTCCGCATATTTCATCAGGTTATTGATGTGCGTAACCTTTCCCGGCGTTCTGACTCCTTCTCGTTGTATTCGGTAGTTTACCATCCCGTATTTCTTTTGTACTACGTAAGGTCCATCCCAACTTTCGCTGAGGCTCCCGTGCATGCCAGGAATCCTGTATCTGACCTTCTCCCCGATGTTGAATGCTCTCAACTTGCTGCTCCTGTCGTAAGCAGTCTTTCTCCTTTCGATGGCTTTGGCCGTTGCAACCGCAGCTTCTTCTCTGACTATTTGCAGTCTGTCTGTCAAGTTGTTCACCCAAGGGCTCACCTTGAGGTGTTCTCCTTCATGCTCCATCAACCCGTAATATAATGCCTCCAGAGGCGTCCTGCTCCGGCTTCCGTAAATCAGTTCAAACGGACTGAGGCCGTGGTCTGTGCTGGGCATCTGTCGCAGCACAAACAGAGCGAATGGGAGTTGCTGCACCCAATCGATCTTTCTCTCGATGCTCTTCTTCAACACACTTTTGAACGTGCCGTGTAGGCGTTCCAATGCGCCGTTGGTCTGTGGATGGTATGGTGAACTCTTTACGTGGTTGACGCCGATGAACGTTGTCAACTCCTTCATGAGACTGGACATAAACTGGGGTCCTTGGTCGCTCAGTATCTGGTCGGGAATCGTCGTGTTGGCGAAGATTGACCAGAGTGCTTCGGCAACTGCTTTGGCAGTTATAGACTTCAGGGCTACTGCACTGGGCCATCTGGTGGCCAGGCAGACGCTGGTGAGGACGTACTCGCATCCCCCTTTTCCCTTTGGCAATGGGCCTACCAAGTCGATAGCAATGCTTTCGAATGGTTCTGTGATCACGGGTCTGGCGACCATGGGAGCTCTTCGCGGCACGTACTTCGAATGTCTCTGGCAGGTGTCGCAGCTTTGACAGTGTTCGTAGACATCACTCTTCATGTTGGGCCAGGTAAATCGTCGGCGTATCATCGTCCATACTTTCTCGCCTCCAAGATGCCCAAGCTTGTCGTGACTCAGTTCGAGAATCTGCTGTCTGTACTCTTTTGGCACGACGACCACTTCTCCAAAGACTTCCCATTCAATCATTCTCCCTTGTATCAGTATTCCATTGTTCCATCTGAATCCCTGCATGTTTTTGTCGCCAAGTTCTCTCCATGTTTTCAGGCTTTCGTCTTGCTTCACTGCTTCTTCGAACTTTTGTTTTTCGTTGCCTTCTGTCACAGGCTCCAATGTCTTCATAAATTCTTGCATCCCTTCAGTCTCTTGCACGTCTACTTCTTTAGTCAGTTCTGTTGCATCTCCTTTAATTTCATTATCTTGTTCGCCATCTTCTTCTGTGGACCGGGCTGCTCTGGTGCTGCTTGATCCTTCCCCCTCGTCTCGGGTCACTCGTGCTGCCTCGCTAGCAGCTGGTGTAGCTGCTGCTGTGGTAGCTGCTTCCTCCGTATCTTTGTCAGTGTCACCTTGGGACACCTTCTGAAGTGCTGTCACTGTGTCAGCAGACTTCTTTTTCTCTTTCTTCTTTCGTGGCACTGATTCCACCTTTTCCTTTTCTTCTTTCCGTGCTGTCCCCGAGACAGTCTTCTCCTTCTTGGCTGCTGTGTCAGCCTTGTCCTTTGGTGCTGTTCTGACAGACACCTCTCGTGCTGCTCCTTCGTTGGCAGTCTTCTGTCGTGCTGATGGGTTGTCAGCCTGCTGTTCTTCCCGTGCTGTTTCTGTCAGCACTGGTTTTGCTCGAGCTTTCTCTCCTCCAACTTGGTTATTTGTCTGCTTGGTCGTCCTTGCTTGAGATCTTGTTGTGACATTGATCTCTTTCTTCTTCTCGTGGTCCTTTCCTTCTAGCAGAGGGATAAAGACGTTGTTTTCGTCCTGATCTCGGGCGTTCCATGGAAACAACAGTCCGTTGAAGTCGTCGTCCTTGGTACAAACCACTGCGTCTCTGACAAAACGTTTGCCTCCAAACAGGTAAGTGACTTGCACTATCTTCCGCCTGCCTCTCACAGCCCCTTGCATTTGGATGTATCTGCCACTGGCGTTCAGAGAGTTTCGCCTGGCATATTCTGGCGTGATCGCACCGATAGTGGCACCCGAGTCTATCAAGACTCTTCCTTGCTTTCCGTTAACTTCGGCTTGTAGCCAGTTTTCTTTCCTCCTGGAACTCCCCAGCGTTCTGAGTTGTCCCTTCTCCTCCTTCTCTTTCTTCACAGGTTTCTTCTCTGGACAAGCAATACTTTTGTGGCCTGCTTGCCCGCAATGGAAGCATGTGATGCTTCGGGATAGTTGGCTGCCGTTGCTGCTGCCACTCCCTTGCTCTTTCCTGAACCAGCACGTCGTGCTGCTGTGTCCAGGTTTGCCGCACACGCTGCAGACTGTTGGTCTTTTCTGACTATCCTTGCTGCCGGCTTGCTGACTGCTGTTACTTTTCTCTGTCTTTCGCTCCGGCTTCGATGCTGCCTGACCAGGGATTTTCATGTAGTCCCCGCTGGCTCTCGTCGACATCCACGACTCAAGCGCATCCGTCAGCTCCCTCAAAGTGCTGATAGATTTTCCCTCGAGGAAAACAATCCCATTGTGAGGGAGGCAGTGCCGAAGCATAGTCCTGACAAGGACAAGCTTGGCATGCTCCAGAGACGTCACTTCCATCATCAGACCATCTGCAATCTTCTTGAGATGTTCGACGATTTGAACCGAACTCTTGTACCTGAGCTGATCACTGTGCAGCTCGTACATCTTTCGTCCGTAAGCTATGGGCGTTGCACCGACTGACTTGAGTAGTGCCGATTTAATGTTGTCAAAGTCGACTCCTTCTTCCTTTAGAGGCTTCATGCGCTCCGCCATTTGCTCGTCTAGCCTGGAGTACAACAGGGTATTCCACCTGGCTCTTTCCACTTGGCATTCCGTCATTATTTCTTCAAACTGAGAGAGGTACAGGTGAATGTCCGTTCCAGTCTTGTATTTGGACAATCCAGCCATCCGTTCTTTGTGTTCTTCCTCCAACTTTCTCTCTTTCTTGTCCTCTTCTCTTCTCAGCTTGTCTTCCTCTCTTCTCTCTCTTTCAATGCGCCTCCGTTCTTGATCTGCATCTATTCTCTTTTCCTCCAACTCCAAAAGTCTGCGTTCTCTCCTTTCTTCTGCCCTGTCTCTGGCTTCGTTGCTGGCTTGCTGTGCTTGCAACATGGCTGCCAAAGCCTGTTCTAGTGTCACCAGTCGGGCTGCTTCTTCCCCACCAGTAGCTCCTGGTTCCATTATGTTGTTGTTTTCGTCACCTTCCGGGGTGTTGATAGGGGTGTTAACGAGTTCTTCCACTGGCTGCTGCTCAGCTGTATTTTCTGTCACAGAACGAGTGCTCTGGGGTTCAGCGCCTGGTTCTGGCAAAAAGGGTGTTGCTGAGGGGTTAAGCTCTGTCTCTATAGATTGGAGAGTTATTGGAGTGTCACTGTCAGAGTAACTTGTCGTTGTTCTCACTAGAGTTTTACTTGGTCTTAATCCGTACGTGGCCGTAGTTTTCTTCACAGTGTGTGAAGGTCTGAAGGGTGGGTCTCTGTTTTTCGTAGGTTGAGTTACTCTTTTAACTTTCGTGGGAAGTAAGTCCTTCCTTGTCTGCGCTGTCCTGCCTGCCACTCCCTTGGAAGCAGCATGCATGTATGTTGAACAAGCTCCTCAGGAGATCTGCACAACAAAAATAACAGATAGTAAGTTTTCACGACACAGAGGGACTACGCAAACTGAAATAATTATAATCACAGATACACAACCAAGATAGTTATGTCCTATCCACAGAGCTTGTTGGCTCCTTCTTTTTCTTAGGAGTGCTGGTTGCCACTGAAGCACGCTCCGTCTTTCTTATTCTTGCTGAAGGTTCCGACGTCACTGAAACGTTGGTTCTCCTTCTCACTGACACTGGGTTTGTGGTGGTCTGGCTTCTCCCGTAGATAGATGCGCAGATCCCACCGCTGCCACCAACTGTGGCGTGATGCGCTCCCAGAGTGGGTTGTCACAACTGCCAACTAGCTGGGGACAGCAGAGTATTTGCTGCCACCAGACTCTATAGCAAGTGATGTGCAATTCTCCAATCCAGCTACCCACACTTATAGCCCTTAGACTTGACAGTGGAGTAGGTTAAGAAACTTATAGATGAAGTACTGCATACACAAGGTGGAGTTCACATATATAGAATGACCAGACTGGCATGAGCAAGCGACTTTTATATGAAAAGGTCTTGCTCATGCTAAAAATAACTAACACAGCATGAACCAAAAATAGAGTACCATGACTTGGCACAAATAGAGACTGAGTCTTAACAGCAGGAATATGCTGATGGCATGCACCCACAACTGGAACATATAACACAGACACACAAAACGGTACTGACACAGAATCAGCTATTTAATTTTAGTGTTCTAAATTAGTGTTCTTGTGTAAGGACTTTGGGTTTGCCTGAGGGAGGCCTTCCACAAGCAGTATGACTCTGAACGACAGCCAACATGAATGGAACAAAATGATTTACCACAATAGAAAATGACCTCTAAAAGGAACCAAACTCTCCATAAGGTTCAAATAGCTCGTGCCTTGTAGAGAGGTTTCTCGTAAACGATAACATTCTCCTGTCTACCCTTTACCATACACACCTCGGTGAGCTGTCTGTTGACATCATTCGCCCCCTTCTCGTCCACGAAGTCAGGCTGTTCTTCATACACCTTGGCCAGCTGCTCCACCCCTGTCCGCGCCTTCTGCTGTCTCTCAATCTCTTGCTCTATGTAGTGCAGCTTTCTCTCAAGACTGGCTTGTCTCCTGTCTCCATCCATCACATTACGTATGTTCTCCTCCTGGGAAGCACAACAACAACAACAACAACAACAAACAAACAAACAACAACAAAAACAACATAAAATTAACCACAATGAAAACAAGAACAACATAGACATATGTAATAGTCCCATGGAGGGGGGAGGGGTGAGAATTAATTGATAAGTCATTTTTAGCCAGCATTTGGCAGGTACAACAACATTAATAATAAAATAATAAAAAATTTATTAAAAATAATAATAATGACTATAATAATAATAATAATGATCACAATAATGATATTTAAAAACAACAACATAGTCTTCACATGTACAGTAATTAACTTAAGTACGCACTTGACCACACCCATTACACAACATTATTAAAGCATGGAAACAGCATTGCACACAATCATCCACACCCACACTACACGACACACACACACACACACACACACACACAAGCACACATCATCCATCCACTTACATAAACATCCAGCAGGACTTGAACAGGCTGGTTGGGTCCGGTCCCGTGTGTGCTGCAAGCTAACTCAACGTCTGCCTCGGGTGAAATCTCGGCTGCAGAGTCATTGAGTTCTTGGGAAGCGTCTTGTACGGGTGGCATAGAGCTGTTGAGTAGCTCCGAGTACTTGTAGAACATCTGTTGCACTTGCTGCAGTCTCTCCTGTTCTAGAACTTCGTCATTCTGTAAATAATAATTAGATTCATTGAGACAGAAGTACGTATTTCACATTCGTGCACAGGAAAATTAGGCACAACGTGGCACACGTAAATGATCAATTTACTTCTTCAGTACGTACGACAGCAGCCTGTGGGTGGAAACAATTAGGTCGTGTATGCCCACAATGATAGAAGCTACATCTATAGAGAGTTTAAGAAAATCACCATGATGAGCAATGGTGTTGGCACAAAGGAACATCTGGCCACTGCAAGCATTTCTAAAGCAATAGGTATGCAGTGACCTTCATTCCTAATGATATCTACCACGTATGATGATCCTTTACCAAAGGACAGTTAGTATTGCATTCTACATAGTTCAATATGTCTATGCATCTTGAATGATCAGATAGGCAAAGTCATCTACTTTGTTGTGTCCCTTTACCAATTTATACAATATATTCTGCTTTATTATGTATTTTGTTATGAACACCTTTACCAATTCATTTAAACGGGCATTATTGGACAGTTGTCTTGGGCAAGTTGAATTTCCCTTATTCAAAGGAGTCTAAAGAATAATAAAATGTATGGGAAGGAAAAAACACACACACACACACACACACAAAAGAAAAGAAAAAAAAAAAAGAAAAGAAAAAAAAAGAAAAAAAAGAGAGGATAAACAGCTGATTACAGTGGGTTCGTGTGCTTCAACACAAATGGCAAGTGAGCTAGTCTAACTAATAAAAAGAAAACAATTCATGCACATAAATTAACGTTGTAAAATATTTCTATGTGCAATAAACTAATCAATAGAGAGTTACTACGAACAGATAGAAGTAAATAGATGATAGTTCTAGTGAACTGATCTATAAGCAACTCTATATTGTCTTCCTATAGTTTTCTTGAAGTTCAGTTGTAATTCTGTGGCACTCTAAAATCAAAACATATTCGCTTAGCAACATTACGTTGAAGAACAAATGACACTGTCCTTTACAAGTTCTCTAGGAAATTTATTGACCGATAAAATTTGTTGTATTTGGCCTTTGAAAAATTAACACAAGTCAGCTCAGCAAGGCTAGTCTAGTCTTTACCCAGTGGCCGTCAAATTTGTTACTCAATCGTACACTAAGCATGTATCAACCAAATGTCGGTTGTAACAACATAAGTTGGTTGTTATGCGCAGCCATGGTACAAATTGGTTGTACCACTCCAGTCAGTACAGAGTTTACACTATCTTTGGGTCTTTAGCTTTTGGTTATGTATATGATGTAACCTATACATTAATGATTGCTGGCTCATACTCGAACATCTCTGATAATGTCTCTACTTGCTCATGAGAATCCAGTAAGATATATTCAATGATACAATAGTGCACAGCCACCCACATCATCCATATTAACACCACCCATCTTGTCCATATTAACCACACCCACCTTGTCCATATCAGCCACACCCACCTTGTCCATATTAACCACACCCACCTTGCAGCACTGGTACATGGAAGCCTCCCAGCTAAGCCGAGCCTGTTCAGTCTTGATATTAGACTCCCTGTACTCCCTGTCTATCTTCATCAAAGATTCCTCCATTTTGCGACAAGACTTCTCCAGCTTGTTTGCATCCTTGTCACCGGCTGGTCTACTTGACTTGAGTTCCTTCAACTGCTCCCAGCTTGTCTCTACGTCCCGGCAGCTCTTGAAGGCAGACTTCTTACTCTGTTTGGGACCAAATGACATAAAATATTATTCAATGCTGTCTTCAATCATACGTCAACTCCAGTACATGCCAGACTTCCACTGATGCCTCAGCCACCAAATTATAGCACTGAGAAATATTTCCACAAGTTAAAGAAAAAAAAAATGGAACAGAATGTAAAAACTTTTTTAAAGCCGGTATGAAGCAACACTAAATGTGCCAGTAATGACACGGTGTGTATTCATGAATAATTCATTAGCCAAGTTGAGTTGGTAAAGTGACACCATGAACTGAATGGGTAAAGCATCATCACATTCAGTAGAAGGTGAAGGCGATTAAGGAAACGATGACTATTGCAGGAAGGATGGCAAGGAAGGCTAGTTCCACAACGCCTGAAATCAATCATGGATATAAGGACAGAGACACCGTGAAGCAAGATAGACAGGAAAATGAGGAGAAGGGAAAATGTGACTCAAGAAGAAGGAGCTGAGAACGGATGAAGATAAACAGATCTGAGATGGTTCAGGAAGAAAGAGAGCAGGAGTGAAAAAAACTGATGTAACTAAACCAAGTGGTAGAGAGAGGAATAAGAATGAATACTAGTGATGTGCTTGAGCACAAATGGCGAGCGAGCCTAAAGACTATACTATTTTTATTTTGACTTCTAACACTGAAGTTACTGAAAATAAGGTCCAGTTTTTAAATTTAGCATACAGGGTAAAGGGATTTCAGTGCCATAGTAACAACTCTCTGCAACTGCTTGGAAGGAAAAAAACAACAACAAAACAATACACGTTATTTAAAAGTTTTCTTTGTGATATTCTTTAGCTAAGTAGTGGTTGTAACACACAATGCTTTGACACAACTGGACATGCACCTATACAGACTTACCTTCGCAGTAGTATAGTGGACAATGTATTTTCAAGTAAATACTGTTGCGCACGGCTTATAACCATGACAAAGAGCGCATTGACTTACCACCGCCACTAACTCGAATAGAAATGGAAGTCCCTTAAGTTTTCAAGTTTTAACTGCACCGGCAAAAGAATTCAAAACGGTAAACAATTCCATTTCTAGGGTGATACAGGTACTGATCGATAAACCAGAGGATTCTGTTTAGTGCAATTTGGGACAGGGTCGAACACGGAGAGAACACAAAAATACGCGAGGGTCAAAGTACAAAATGACATACGTACGTCCAAACATATATACAAATAAACATCCCCGATTTTCGATTGTGTTACCCCTGTAAGTGTCTCGCTCGCTACGCTCGCTCGCCAATAAATACCTTATACATGTACCTTGACCTTACAGTACATGTACCATAACTCACACACGAACTCACCTTCATCTGTTTGCTGAGCTTGTCACCATGGTACTTGTTAGCTCTCTCTACAGCAGCCTCCAACTGCACACACACACACACACACACACCTCATAATTCCTATTTCCCATCATCAATACATATACATGAAGCTATACTGTGATATCATAATACAATAACTACTTCCCACAATACTTCACTTCTGTTAGAGTGAAGCACTATTATAGAGATGTCTCCATTAGTAACAGTATGTGTGCGTGTACATCAGGAGTACTAGAAGGTGCTCTCCATCTAGAAACCTTGTTCTATCTGGGAAAAAATTAAAACTTGTTTTCCTCAGATATGTATTTTGTGAAAGATTTTGGAATTTCATGTTAATTCTTACGTCTCTTCAAATGTACACTATACATACATGCTTAGTAGACCTGCATCTCGGGCTATACCCTTGCCCGAGTTTCTTCCAAAAACAAGTGACCAGGTCTACCCTGGTATGGACAGATATGAACATACACTATCATCATCATCACACACACTCAATAATCATGCATGCATGCATCTCACGTATTATTTCATCATGTCATAGCCGCGAGGCAACTGCTTTGTCTGGCTTTGCATTCTAGGTTACTCGGTGCTTAAAATAGTTTATAGGTAAATATTCAGCAAAAAGAATGAAGAAATAAGAGAGAAACAAACAAAACTGGCAAAGCTACCTTGGAGCTACCTATTGAAGTATTTATCAAGTAGCTATAAGTAAAAGTTAAGAATTCCAATTCATGCACTTTGTATCACCTCCTCAATGATGAAGATATTTCTCATGCAGCTTGCTAGCTCGCTATGTTGTAGTTATGTGTCTGCCAATATTGGACAGAAATAAAACAAAATATCTTCACATGTATCTCAAAAAGCAAATAACAAACACAAACTGAACAGTTATAATTTTGACTGCTAAGATAAAAAAAAGGGTGCAGAGTTATAGGTACAATGCCATATACACAATAAGCCAAAATGAGAAAATAGTAACCACATAAATAAGAATCATGCCTTTGCAGTTAATAATACAGGATATAACAACAACAACCAAACACCATCTTCTAAATCTCTTCCACATAAGACGACGGGAAAATGCCGACATTTCCGTTGAGCTCTCCCTGCCACCATTCCTGGTCGTACTTGTCGATGATGTGGATGATGTCATCTGGCTGGATGTTGAGTTCGTCTGACTCATTAGCTTGATACTCGTACAGCACTTTGCAGTCACCTACAACTGGTATGTGTGCAATAAAACCAAAAGAATGAATGGACACTCTGGAGTTATGATATAACAGTGGAAACTCCAAACAGAGAACAAGTTGGGGCCAGGGTTTTGGTTTCATTACTAAGAGGTTGTTTGCTTTAAGAGGTGATAAACAATACATTTTCTGTTAGAGGGGGCAAGTGAGAACTACACTCCATAGAGATAATTTACTCCTCAGAGAATTCACTATCACAGGTTCCACTGTAGCTACAGACAAAAAAAAAAAAGGTAAAAATATTGAGTTCTGCAATTATAAGACTCATAGGAAAAACAAACAAACAAACACTGATTAATATTTGTACTAATGGTTCCTGTCAAGACTATCAGTCTGACGAGCATAACTTAATCAATTCAAGAATTTTCGGCAAAATAGAAATAACTTGACTGAGTTTAAGAGCCAAAAAATATAACTTAGTAAGCCTTAGCAACCTGACTTTTCAAGATGAGCCAAAAAGAACTAGAAAACAAACTGTAAAAAAAAAAAAAAAATCAATCAAATTATATTATCACTATTAGCTTCAGCACTTCACAGGTCACACTTAACAACTTACATGAGTAGCCACCATCATCTTGTTCTCCTTCAAATTCATCCTGCTGGAATCCTTCCTCTACTCTATCCTCTTCCCACTCTCCATCTCTCCCACCAGCCACAGCTCCATTGGGAGGTTCACTGGGGGTCATGGAGGACTTGCTGGGATAACTGCTCTTCATCTTAGTGCTGGGGCTCCTCCTCTTGTAATTAGCCGGCTGGTAATCGTCGGTCAGGTAGCCGACCTGGTCCAGGGGAATCTTCAGAATCACAATTGAGCTCTGTGGTGTCAAACAGGATAAATTAGTTGTTAATTGCAATAACAAAAAACAAAAACAAAACAAAAAAACAACAAAAAACAACAACAACAACACAGAGATATAAGGTGTATTAATTAAAGGGTTAAACACTATAAGGGTGAATCTTTACCCATCGCTTCATTGATCAATATTTGCGTGCCAACAGGTACGTTCTATTGCAAGCTAGCAAAGTTGTTCTGCACACATATTTATACATTTATTCTCTCTATCAAGTGAAGAATTTGCACTTTCTGTCAATTGTTGTATTGATTAATTCAAGTCAACTACTATGTATACGAGCAAAGGTTGCGTATTATAACACAGGCACATGCCCATCATTCCCGCCCTCACAAAAGACAGGCAGCCACATCTATATGTACTTACATGCTTGTCAGTATTGGTATTGATATAATCTGCAAACTGACTGGATGGGCGTGGTCCTCCGCTGACCTCCGCGTGTGCAGTGAGCAGTTTGTAGTGGTTGGCCTTGAGTAGATTCAACATGCAATCAGCCTAAAGGAAGGCAATGTACACAGAGAGAAGATGGGATAGCTGTACTAAATTATATAAATGTAAATCCAATCAACTTATTTAAAAAAGAAGTAAACAAGCAATAAAAGATCAACACAAAAATAGGAGGAAGAAAAAAAATAAAAATCACAATAAAAAAATAAAAAAATAAAGTGATGGGAATCAATTAAAAATGAAGCTGCGAGGATATTAGTGGCTTCTGCTGGTATGTGTATGTATGTACCAGTACTACATGTATGTATTCAAGTTGTACTGTGACTATTTGAAAATCATATTGTTTAGCTTCAGCAATTACTAGTGATCACTGTCCCTCAGGCTAGCCCGCTGTTAATTTAGTCTGAAGAGGAGGCACGGGCTAGTTCCGCCGCTCTATACATACACTAAAATTACAAGGAAAAGGTGACACATTAAGGGAGGGGTTCACACACCCCCATTGAACACCAGACTTCCTCTATAAGTGGATCAGCAATGGCTATTGCTTTTAATGTATTACATCCTTATACAGTGGAAGCTCTCTACAAAGGGACTCTGAAAAGCAGTATGACTCTGAACGACAGCCAACATGAATGGAACTAAATGATTTACCACAATAGAAAATGACCTCTAAAAGGAACCAAACTCTCCATAAGGTTCAAATAGCTCGTGCCTTGTAGAGAGGTTTCTCGTAAACGATAACATTCTCCTGTCAACCCTTTACCATACACACCTCGGTGAGCTGTCTGTTGACATCATTCGCCCCCTTCTCGTCCACGAAGTCAGGCTGTTCTTCATACACCTTGGCCAGCTGCTCCACCCCTGTCCGCGCCTTCTGCTGTCTCTCAATCTCTTGCTCTATGTAGTGCAGCTTTCTCTCAAGACTGGCTTGTCTCCTGTCTCCATCCATCACATTACGTATGTTCTCCTCCTGGGAAGCACAACAACAACAACAACAACAACAAACAAACAAACAACAACAAAACAAAAACAACGTAAAATTAACCACAATGAAAACAACAACATAGACATATGTAATAGTCCCATGAGAGGGTTGAGGGGTGAAAATTAATTGATATGTCATTTTTAGCCAGCATTTGGCA
>WLWD01001984.1_pt1 | contig 94512 bp, 81 predicted proteins | sample 6712731 | NCBI WGS metagenome assembly WLWD01 (sample SAMN12718690, study PRJNA576275) | sponge metagenome | isolation source: marine sponge | host: Mycale hentscheli | place: New Zealand: South Island, Marlborough, Capsize Point | collected 2014-11-01
GCACGCGTCTCCAATAGCATTATATCCACTCTCCTGGTCAGTGCTTCTCCATCTTACAGAGGACAGACCCAAGGGCTTATGGGTAATTTCAATGGAGTCACTTCAGATGATCTTATTGCAAGAGGACAGACAGCTGGAATTCCAATCTCATCAAATCTTGAAGAAATCCACACATTTGGACTGTCATGTAAGTATAGAAAAGCATCTTTATGTGGATCCCTCTAATAATAACCATAAACTGCTAAGATTAATTAAATGATGGGATGGATTGATATCTGGAGAAGGTGATTGGATAAACGGAAAATACATTATTTTAGTGTTACGTGCACTTTTGAAGTTTAAAGGTACCCCTGGTCCCAAGACTCCCAGATAAGAGAGAGGTTCCGCTGTATCCATTACTGTAATCTGGACATAGTAATGTTAATTTTTAATATCTCCGTTGCAGGGATCATTAATAATGAAGCTGAAAGCCTCTTCATGTATGGCAACAATGAAAGCTTTGCAGATTTCTACCACCCGGACTTCACACCAACCTTTGTGGTAGAGTTCATTGACCCAGATTTGGAGCTGCTAGCACAGGAGACTTGTGGTAACGACCAGTTCTGTCTGTTTGATATTGCAGCTACTGGCAGAGTGGAGATAGGATTGGGTACTGCTCAAGCCAATTTGGAATTTGATACTATAGTGAACATTTCCACACCTGGTAAGCCAGTATCTACTTGTACTTATCCATATTTCTGTTAAAAACTTTATCCTAGTATTCAAGCCTAGTTATGGAATAATTTTTTGCTCAAATTTTGAATAAATGCTTTGCTATTTCCTATTCATATCAAAATCTTAGCTATAATCCTGTATTGTATTTATTGGGACTCAAAATCTTAAAAATGCTTCTACATTAATTAATGGTTTTATAAAAGCCACTACAAATTCTGCATTAACTTTACAGTATTTCCGATTGAATCTAATTGTATATTTCATGAAAAACAAACCCAATTTTAAGAGTCAAATAAACACTACAATTCGAACGGAACTTTAAGAACAGTAGAAGAAGTTGCAAGTTTGGCTTGACTAAATTACATCTTCGCATATCATGCATAGTAAACAGATACGAAGTTTATCATTTCCGGGACAAACAATAGAAAGATTACAAGAGTGATAAATTCTAGTTGCTGAGTGATAAATCCGGAACTGTCCTGGAGCTTTTGGGACAGTTGGTAACTATGCACCTATGGGTTAGCATTTGTGTCAAGCTCTCTATATGTAGAAAAGCAACAGCTCAATCAAATTGGTAAAATTTATGCTTTCGGAGGCATAGAAAGACTTCATTGCAGTATGTGTACATGAATATTTGTAGTGATTGTTGTCTAATGTATAAAAGATATTAATATTTATTTATTATGTCTTCCTCTTCAGCTACCTGTTCTCCAGCATGTATCAATGGAGTGTGTGTGGCAGAGAACACTTGCAGCTGTACTTCAGGTTACCAAGGAACTGCCTGCACACAGCCTGTCACTCTCCCCTGTGATGTCAACCCTTGTAGTAACGGAGGCTCCTGTCATCTCCAGGCTGGTTCTTATGTCTGTACTTGCCCTCAGGGCTACAGTGGGATAAGATGCCAGATCCCCGATCAACCAGGTAAACAATCTGTTGAATATGCAAAATTAGATAACTAGCTTTGAATGCATATCAGTGTGTAGAAAGAAAAAAAATCATATAATTGCTTCGTACATCAGCATACTCATCAAATGCTTATGCCATTTTAAATGAGAATTAACAGATGACTTATAGCTAAACCTAAGGAACATTGTATTATAATAATAATCTCATAATATTAGCAAATTTTTGTTGTTTTAACAGCCAATATTGTTAATTAAAACTTAACCTGAGATTCTTAACAATTAACAAGAATTGACTGTTTAAACGAGAAATTTGCTATTATTATAATCATGTATGAGTAATAGCACGGGTAACTGTGCTATTCGGGATTAATAGCATGAGTAACGCGATGAAATAGCACTCAGCTTCGCCTCGTGCTATTTCAATTGCTTTATGAGTGCTATTGATCCCTAATGGCATAGGTTAGCCGTGTTATCACTCGCTAATAGTACGCCAGCTTTTTAAAAAGTCGTTTGCAATTGTAGCTACACTGTATCGTTCACTCACTATCTCCTTACTTCAAAACATTCCGTATAATACAGGCAGAGCTTCTGTGGTAAAGAATGACATCGTCTCCAACTAGAAACTACTCGAACTGCAAGTTTCCAAGGTTAACGCTGCACGCGTGTGCACTAACCCATACTATTTCACTTAGCTACCGTGGTATTTCACTAGTTTCCACTTAGGAATTTCAATTAGTTACGTGCTATTTCACTTTCCCCGTGCGATTTCAATTGAAAGTGATTTTTTCCCAGACATTTTTTAATAGGCAACTTACGCGCTGCACTATTACAGCCAAGAATGACTGAATAATAATCTCGTATGAAATCAAAACGACATGTTTTTGTTTTTTTGTTGTTTTTGTTTGTTTTAGTGACAACACAGACAGTGTCCACAGAGAGGGTGACATCCAGTAGATTGATGGCCACAGAAGAGGCATTTACTGAATTCACATCTGAAGAGATCACCACTGACACTCCTCCTGAAACCACTGCTGCACCCACAGATCCTGAGACCACACCCACTGTTTCTACTGCAGCACCCACTGATGCACCGGAGACCACACCCACTGTTTCTACTGCAGCACCCACTGATGCACCAGAGACCACACCCACTGTTTCTACTGCAGCACCCACTGATGCACCGGAGACCACACCCACTGTTTCTACTGCAGCACCCACTGATGCACCAGAGACCACAGCCAGTGTCTCTACAGAAGCGATTACTGAATCTCAGACCACACCCACTATTTTGGTTCCATTACCAGGTTCCGGTTCCGGCGTCACTCCCGACTGCTCTTGTGACCTGATCATTGAATGTTCCACGTATGCAACTTTCGTGTCGGATGATGGATCCACAGTAATGTAAGTTGGTGGGTGGAGCTTGACCTCATGCCAGCTCACAACTTTGCTATGCGTGAGTGACTAACATTGAGTTTCCAATAATTGAAAGGTTTGGATTACTAGAATATATTATTATATTGTAGAGTTCTAATGATGAAGTGTGGCTAATTTGGTGTTGCCTGTTTTTATTATAACAATGCAAATTTAGACAACTAAGCAGCTCTACTATATTCACCTCACAACTAAGCTGCTAGCTTAATTATAACAAATTGAATTCAAATATTTTTTTTCTATTTCAACACATTCAATACTGACTTTCTGTTGTACTGTACTTGGTTATAAAGAGATAGATATTACTATTACTGACAATGGCTTCTCTTGCAGTGCTCCGAACTCCAGGTTTGTAAGATGTGGAATTGGTTCAGTTGAGGTTCCCACAGAACCTCCGGTGTTAGGAGAAGCTGGTGAAATGCTGGGGATGGGATCTGGGATAATGGCCGCTCCTGCATCACCTGCTGCTCAACTATTTGTGTAAGGAAGTCTAACCATTTTTTGCTTCTTATGTTGTATACTATAATGTGAATGTGTGTGTAGGGACACTACTTTTGAGGTGACGTCAATAGCACCAGGTTCTTTCTTGTTCCTCAGAGAAATAGGACACATATCCAGGTGAGGATTGTTAACCTTATTTGTGCAGTATGGTGAACACATGTGGCTTATAAACCCAAGTTTACTTGAAACTGTTAAATGGTATATATAATAGAATAAAGAAATGAGATTGTATTTGATCATTGTATACATTTAACATGAGTATTAAATAGCAGGTAATTAGATATGAAGTTGTCATGGCATTATAATAAGCAGATGCATACAAAAATTGTCCCTCCTTTTTCTAATATTAATATTTTGATGTTTTCTAATGATAATAAGGCAATTTAGGATCCGAATAACACAAAATATTCATTTTAAATGCATTATTCATTTTTATTTAGAACTCAGGGCCTAGTTTCTTGCTCATTTCAAGGTTCTTCTGTATCAGAGTAAGAAATATGTCATTTATTCTTTGTATATTATTGCCATGATATTGTAATATATTTTTCAGTGTTCTCTTGGCAGACTACTTGAACTTGGATTCAGTGACCATTGTGTGAGTAGCTAATTATTACTAGATCAGCTATGTAGCTTAAAAAGTGACAGATTAACCTTTTTTCAGTGTAAATAAACATGACAACAATGCAACAAGACTAAAGTTAGAACATAGTAAGTAAAGTACCATAGAGATGGGTTGTTAAGCATCCCCTCTTTATTAAGCACTGTTTTTTTTTGGTTAAGTGCCTGTTTTCTTCCTGCCTTTTAGCATTTTTTATTAAGTGCTCCAGAGTCTGTCTACTGCTGATTGGTTGTCAGCCCCAGCTTTAGGTTACCACTAGCTGTTAAGTGCCCACTCTTATTAGGCGACCAATTCCTTACCATTTGGAGTTATTATAACCCGGGAGGGCCACAGCCCGTGTCTATGGTATATGATTCCTATACTTATACATTTTCTTGTGTACAGATATGAAAACTCTCTGGGTCAATATCGCAGCATATCAGTTGACAGAAACAATTTGTAAGTAAACAATGAATTAATTTAATCCATCATTATTTCATATGATTTGCTTTTATTGATTTTTTTTTCCTTCAGAGATCAACCTGAAAGTTTGCTGCCTCAAGATTTAGACATGTCCCAGCAGTGTGCTGTACTGAAGATTACTCAAGCACTAAATAGTGGTATTTTATTACAGCAGCAGTATTTCTGTCGCAATGATGGCAGTCGTGAAACTATTGCAGTCTTCACAGTTCCTTGCAATTAACATTTGGCTGTTTAGCTACATATATTTTTTTATAGTGGCACAAATTAAATTAATTTAGTGAAACTTGGCATTCTCTAGTTGTTTCTGAATTAAAGTTGTATATCTTTTTTTTTTTATTGGCAAATGATATTCATGTAGTCATTTATTTTAGTCCAACATTAGATTACATAGTATTATCACATGTATTAACTCAAACTTTCATAGTTGTGTGAATTATCAAGTGACTAGATTCACAATAGCTTGTCTCCCTTAATAACTGTTTCCTATAGTCAAGGTATACTGTAGAAACTATTATGCCTAAACAGATTCTCAAAATTAAATTTCACAAATTACATACACTTGATTCAGTCTAAGAGTTAGGTAAAGATTTATTTCATATTACTAGAATTTCAAGTATGTATATCTTTAGCTGCTATTAAACATGCAAAACATTCTTTTGGTTCACCTTTATGTCACTGTTTCTGTTCCTGGATCTTTTGGATACTATATCATTGACTGCTCAACTCTTGTAACAGTTTGTAAGCAGCTTCTTCTTTGGTGTCATAATGAAAGCCATTGGAGGTTGCCTTAAAAATTTTAACATGTTCTTCGATTGATACAGTATACACGTGAATGTTTTAACACCCCCGGATGATGTTTTACCTGGAATTACATTGTAGTTGGGGTTTTCCAGCCGATTTTTTTTGTAGTATTCATCGAGTTTTTGGCATAATTTTTCTCTAAAGTTGTAACTATGAGAATTTTTTTTAGTAATTTGAACTGCACACCAAATTAATTAAGTAATAATGCAAACATCGCTTGTCTTGGAGCTCAGGGATCTGAATTTTTTCTCAATCTTCAAATACAATATTCTCAGTCAATTTTTCCCATATATGTTCCTAAATTTAATCTACTCTATTGTTAATTTTAATTGATGATTGACTGGGATATTTCCTAATATTATTAATTCCATTATACTGCAATTACTTTGAAAAAAAAAAAGGCACTAGGCTGTGCCAACCTCTTTTATTTGTTGATGGTGCTGTTTTAATGGCTCACTAGGAGGCTGCTGTAGATTGAGGCTACAACTTGCTATCTATGCTGTCACAATCTCTGTTGTGTAGTATTGGTGCCACAAGGCAAGACCGTATATAAGGATATAGGGAAGAAAGTTAGTCCCTCCATCCCCACCCCTTTCCCGGACCCCAGAGAGAAGTTGTAATATAGAGCCTAAAAGAGATTCACTGGCCCGTTAAATCAAGCCACCATGGTTGGGGAATCTGGCAGGCAAGGATGCCTGATCATCGCATCTCCAAGATATGCCTCTCAGTTGGCACCCCCAGATTAGCCCCCAGGATGGACCTTAAGGCAGTATGACTGAGTGATAGTTACTGACATAGCCAGGCCCTGGATTATAGAAGACAATGGAAGGAAATATGGAAACAAAAGTTAGTGGAAGGCCAGCAGTCTCTGACGAGATACAAATGTTGAGGTTAAACTTGGAAGTAGCTCGCATTGGAGAGGTTGGAACACCGCAAGTGCAGAGAATACTTGCTGAAATTTTACATACAGCATAGGCGAGGATACTTAAAAAATAAAGCACAAAAGATGCGAACTGTCAGCCATACTATAAAGTCGCTAGCTAGTGTTGTTTAGTTTTTTCACATTTTTCCAATTAGTTATTTTTTATTAGTTGAAGTTCCCCTGGCTACTAGTTAGTGCTTATTAGTTTTTGGATTATTTTTAATAGTTTAGTTTTAGTTATTTTCAGACACTTTAAATTAGTTTTTAATGATTTAAAAAAAATTAGTTGTACTAAACACAATTCATTAATTAAAACAATTTTTTTTTGTATTTTAGTAGCTAGATGAAATAAAGTTAATCTTTGATTTGTTATGAGATATTGAAACAATTGTATGTGCTGTTTGAGAATAGTGGGTTTTGTCCAGAAATCTTCTTCAAAAGATATTCCCTTACTTCAATTTGGTAAACACTCTTGTTGCAGTCATATCAATTTAGATACATAGCTATACTTGATAGACAGCCGAGGCAACAGCTACGTGGTTGCCTAAACAGTTACTACTGCAACATATCAATTGAATTGTACTTTTAAGTTGTACACACTATATCTATAAACTTGTTTCTAAGTTTCATTGTACTTATTGTGATTAGGTGCATAATTTACAGCAAAGGCCAAAAAAGATAATAGGTAATATTATACATAATGTGAACATCCCTATTGCTGCTGACTTACTGAAAACAATAAATGCAGAGTGAATAGTCAGCAAGTTATGGTATAGAGACTGCTCACTGCTTCTAGTCTCACGTAGCCAGACCCTTTACCAACTACAGGGTAAGGAAGCAGGTAAAGGGTCTGGCTATATGAGACTACACTGCTTAAGTGGTGGGTGTGGTCATTTTAGAATTGGCGGAAATAGTTATAGCATCCAACTTAGTTAGTTTTCGTTTAGTTTCAGTAGAGGTATGATGTTAACCATTCAGTTTAAGTGAAGATTTTAACAGTTTCATTTTAGTCATGAAAAAAAAAAAAGGACCCAAAGAACATTTTATTTGGTATAGTTTTAATATGTCAATATTGAAGTTGCTATGTAGCTTGTGCAATGAAATGGTAGACGTAAATGCTGTGGTCATAAGAAAAGCCTAACATGCAAGAGCACTCACCAATCAGGTAGTTTCAATGGGGGACTCCAATTCCAGCACTCCGGTAAACCTTTGAGAGAAGCAAACTACAGTGGGCAGCAAGAAATTATTTGCTCATGTGAGTGCAGTGTGACAATAATAGGGGACATTACCAACAATAGCTTATAATTGTATGGCCAAAAAATAACCAGATTTTTCTAAATGTGTCCAGGCTGCTGTCTTTGAGCCGCTATTAGTTGTGTGACAGAATGACTGACTGACTGACAGACAAAATGAGTAAAGTGACCCTTTCATGCATGTGCGCTGAGGGTTAATAAACAACAAACAAGCAACAAAACCGAACAAGAAACTATTTAAAAGATTGCAACATATGAACAAAACAATTACTACAAATCACAAAAAAAAAAAATACTAGGTTTGGATTTTGATGGGGAAGCACCAGGAGACACTTCAGGAGCGAGGCCACACGGAGGCGTTATGACTCCGTGTGGAAGAAGTACTTGGCATGGTGTGAGGGACTGAGGGAAGCTCCATTGCCGGTGACTGAAGAAAAGGCCATGGGTTACGTTGCTACCCTGGCTTGTGAAGGTGTGAAGGCAGCCACTGCGAAATATCACTTGGCCGGCCTGAGACAGGCTCACATCAGAGCCGGTTTGGCCCCTCCCAGAGTGGGGGAAGATGGCCAGGTTGGCCCAAACCAGAAGGGGTTTGGAACGTTGGGAGGCGATGAACGGTGCAGGAAAGCTGGTGAGGCATCCAGTGAAGTGGCACCACATGAGAGCCATGCAGGAAGTTTGGGGAACAATGAAGGAGAAAGGCAACATGCTGTGGGCAGCTGCTTGTCTGTGTTTCTTCGCCTGCTTAAGGGCAGGCAAAGCATTGGCCCCTGAACATGGCAAGTTTGACGAGGGAGCTCACCTCACTTGGAATGACGTGGAGGTGGGCACAAGGAGTGGGAAAGAAGTGATCAGAGTGAAGATCAAGGAGTCCAAGACGGACAGGTTGAGGAAGGGTGCCTTCGTGTTGTTAGAAAGCACGGGTGGGGAGATTTGTCCAGTGAAGGCCGTGCTGAAGTTTATGATAGACAGAAGGGCAGGCCCGGGACCCTTCTTCATGGACAAAGAGAAGGTGGGACTCACAAGAAGAGAGTTTGTCAAAGAAGTGAAGGATGCCTTGGAGAGGAAGGGCCTGCCCAGTGAGGGCATCTCTGGGGCATAGCTTCAGGATAGGGGCAGCCACAGCAGCAGCTGCCGGAGATGCCTCTGAAGTGAAAGCCCTGGGAAGGTGGAGGAGTCGCGAATATAAGAGCTATATCAGGAGAGAAGGGTCAGAGCAGACTGGAGCGGCCAGGAAACTGACAGAAGTTGCCAGAGCTGAGGGTACGGAAAAGGAGTGAGACTCCAGACGAACACTCTATGTTGTCACCCCTGTGTGTACTTATCAGTCACCCTTGTATTAGTTCTAATCATGTTTTCTAGTTTGATAATGTGTATATGAAAGGGTGGTGTCAATTATGGGGCTAATAGTGGTAGGATGGGAGTGAGCCCCCTGGTAGTAATAGGGGCATGGTGTGGTGTGTGCGTCGGAGCAGTCGGGGCTCTCCGAGGGGCTGTTGTTGGGGCTTGTTGTGGGGCGTGGCAGCTGCAAAGTGCGTGCTGCACAGTGACGAGCCTTGTGCGCAGGCGCAAGACTCGTAATATTCCCAACAGGGCCCCGCCGGAGGCGTGGCTGGGCAAAAAAGAGTAAGGCCCTGCCACGCACGCGCGACTGCAAACCTCCTGCACACACCCTTAGTGAACGTGACGGCAATGTGTAACATGCCAGTTTGCTGTTCGATTTTAATCACTTCGGTCCTCCCATCCTAACTAACCCATTAATATTCACTCACCTTCTTGCCTTCCTTCGTTCCTCCCCGCTGGCCACGGTATTGTACCGTGTAGTGTTGGCGGAGGTGTGTGCCTGGGGCCCCTACGCCACTTGCTAATTGGTGCTAAGTGGTGCTAATAGGGGGTACTTGGGCACCATTGGGGTTTTCCCCCCACTTGTGCCCCCCACAGGCCCAACACCGATCACACCAGAGAATGCTCTGGTGGAGAATAGATGTCTATCTAAGTGGTGGGGGTGGGTGGGATACTTTGTCCCACTCTTGTTGCCTTCTTGATTATGTCGCCTTGTCTGGCTTCCCTCTGTCGCCTTCTCCTAGTCGCACTTCGAGACTGACCACGTGCTCGATGTTGTCTGCCCTTACCCAAGTGTGGTCTGTCTGTCCGCCTGGCCTTGACCACACCCCTTTCCCCCGGGATGCTGTGGGCCTTGTTATTAACTAGGTCTAACTTCGTTAAACCTCATTTAATCACTTCAGTCCTCCCATCCTAACTAGGCCATGAGCCAGGGGGGTCCGCCGGTATCATTTTGGGGGACTAAGGTTCATGATGATTTTTAAGAAGATATGCAACCCTAGAGTTGGGAAATTGGTGATAGCATTGCTCTGGGAGTAGCTCTTGGTTTCTATAGTTGAATAAAATGTGCAGATGTCAGCAATAATTAGTTACAGGTTTACAGGGCTAAAAAAGTAATGTAAAGAGATTTTGAAGAAGATATGCAACACCAGAGTTAGAAAATGGATGCTAACATTATTCTCGAGGTATCAGAGGTTATTGTTACCTGATAATTATGCATGTGTCAGCATTTATTTAAAAAACAACATAATTACAGTGAAAAAACTAGTATTCACAGTCATCTTCCTGTTCATCATCTAAACTAGTAATACAATCTTCACTAACTAGTAAGGCTTGGTTCTCACAGTCTGGTAATCTGCACATATCAGTGCATTTAAGTCCATTTGCTAAACATTCACAATTCGGCAGTACACACTTTTTTGAGCAGTTACAAGCCAATAGATCAAGAATGGTCTGAGGTGCTGGCTGGCCATCCATCCAGTGTATCATCAAATGTTCATCAGCTCCATCCTTCTCGATCTTCCAACCTCTTCCAACAGGACTTGGTATTTGAGGATTCTGCTCCAGACATCTTCTCCATATGCCAGCTTGGTAGTTGGCTCTGAAGATATGATTAGCCAAGCAGTCCTTGCACGGTGGAAGTTGGTGACTCTCAATCTCACCCTTTTTAGCACAGAACAGATTGTACCTGAGATCATTGACTTTGGTTGTTGAAGCTTTGGGAGCATAGAGGAGACATGAAAATGCTTCCAGTTTGTCCATAAGGTCAGCAGAAAGACCCCATTCCTGGCCCAACTTCAAGAAAGTGTTCTGGTGTTCTTTGTTGCTAGTTAACAACTTCAGGGCCTTTACTTTACCTTTGCCTGCAAATGCACTGACTGCATCACATCCAGTGTATGCATGCATGCCAACAAGGGCTCTACAGACATCAATACCAACAGTAGCAGCAACTTTCCGGATATCAACGATTCTTCTCCGGGTTTTGGTACCACACTTTTGAAACAATGGTGCCCTAATCCTATCATGGAAGGCCAAACACAAGATGAAGACATCTGTGTCCTCTGAACATACTACCACAGCTTCACATTCCCTTGCAGCATGAACAGCATGCAGAAGTAATCGCCCATCAGCTTCTTCCTGGCTACACTGGAGAGCAGGAACTTCAACACTACGCTGAGATGTGATTCTGTAGCACTTGTCATCCACAGTTACATAGAGAACTTTGCCCTGTAGCTTCTCCCTATATGGTACTTTCTTCCATTCACTCACCAAGAAAGTAATCAAACTGGTCTTGTTGACGATCTTTGACAAGAATGACCTCCACTGCCTCACAATCTGTGCACTTGTGATACTGTTTAACTGGTGCCCAGTCTCTTCACCTCGAACTGAACGCTCGCTATTCTTGATTGAGTTCTCCTGGTAAGTGTCAAACACAATATCTATCCGTCTGCCCTGGCTTCCTTCTCTCAGTGCCATCAACAAAATAGAAGAGGCAATGTCTCCAAAGGTGGCCTGATCACCCTTGACTCTCTGGACCAAGTTCATCCCATCAACTATTGAAGCACAATTCTCCAGGTGTTCCTCTGCAACAGCCATACCCTTCTGAAGGTGGGTTGCTAAAGAAGCTTAGTTAGTCTTCCTCAGCAGTCCATCTGATGTGGACAAGGCCCATGGTAAAGGACCAAGGGGATGAGATAAGATATCTTCCATTTTGAGGCTTCGTCCCTGTGCCATTACTATAATCCGACCAAACAGAGTTCTATCTGCTTTCAGGATGATCATTCTCCCACTTGATTTCACTGCTTTCTTCTTGCAAAGATTACTGAAAGTTTTCAGCTTGTTTGCAGGTAGTATGTCGTGAAATTTCACTGTAGGTACGTCCTTCTCCAGTCTCTCACTCCTGAATGTGGAATAACATTTCTCACCAGTAGAGTGTGCCTTCATAAGGTCAGAAGTGATATCCCTGGGGGCTATCTTAGCAGTGGAGATGCTAACAAGATCTTGGTTCTCTGTAAAGGGGTTGATCCATCCTTGGATGAGCTGTACAACTGCTGACACTGCTTCCTCATCCTTCTTTATTCGTGTCTGCCGTAGCTCAGCATGGTGAAGTTCCGAGGTCTTGCCTAGTGCGATTTGTCTTATCTGGCCAAGGAATGCACTGCGATGCTCTGCTGTCATATAGTACCGCTTGATAGCGCCAGCTTTCAAACTAAATCGGGCAGTACCACCAGGAGTCTGAGTGTCCTTGTTAATTGTAACCTCGGTGGTCTGATCTACAGGGATCCGACCAAAGGGGTTATTACTGGACAACTGCACTGAGAATTGACCTGCCTTGAAAGCCTCATAAACATCTGGCTTCTTCTCTGGGAGATTAGTCATCTCAGCAAAGTATGGTGAAAGATATCTGGCATAGTTCACCTTGTCGTAGGCAAAACACCATGGGAACAGCATAGACCGAGTAGCATTGAGATGCAGACTCCAGTTTCCCTCACGAGAAGCACGAAGAAGGCCTAAGACCACATTCTCCATCATGTCGATGTAGGACATCCAAAAAGCTGATAGCTCTCCATTTTGATGACGGAGGTGTTCCAGAAAATCCATCCACAGTGTCACCAGCTTTGCTAAGACTGAACTGTCTAGCAACTTGTCAACATCCTGTTGGTTTAAATCATCAGCCATAATGTTGACTTTATTCTCTAATGCTTTGATCATGGTAACTGCTTCCAGGTTGTCCTCCACCCACACCACAAACTGTCCCCATGCCAATCTCATCAGGGCCTCATAGATGTGCTTGTGAACTCGTACACCACGATTGTAGTGTTTACCATCAAGGACACCGTTGATAGATCCCTCGGCAACTATCCCAGCCTCTATGCAGATATCCTTTAGACCAGCATCCCCAAATCGCTTGCCTGGAATGGATAAGGCATTGCAAATAGTGTGGAATGAGGTTAGTCACCTTTGACTTCCAAATTTCAAGCTCCTTCTGTAGACTTTGATTCTCCAAGACAACATCTTGTAATGTTACACTGACAGGAACCATCAACAACCACCCCTTGTCATCAGGAAATATATGCACTGAATTCTCAAACTCTGATTCTAATCTCCTGCGGATATTCTTCCTAGTTGACTCACTTATTTCACCTGATGGCACAAAGGATTTAAGTTTTGCAGTTAAGGAAGTGACTTGAACAATCTTCTTATTAGGTATAATGTCAGTTCTAATGTACTCAAAGAGGCTACCATAAGCTTCTTCCAACTCATTGTCACCTTCTTTCACATCTTCAGGCCTTGGCTTCATTCTTGTGTAATTCTTATAACATGAATGATGATAGTGGGCTTCAGCAGCAACTATATCTCTACTGGCCACTGCTAAGATCTTTCCATCATTTTTTTGAATGGCACATTCTCTCAGGGTTTTATCTGCTCTCAGTTGAACAGCCTGTGTAAGCTTTTCACGAGACTTTGAACCCTTCTGAAACTTCACCTTATTACAGAAGATGCAGACTGCATCATAAACCCTTGATTCTGAAGATCTCCTACATAACCTTTTAGAAGAGCAAGCAGCACCATCACCAAGGCTTTCACTTGATCTTTTCTTTACAATAGTTTCCAGATCTCTCTTCATGGTGAAAACGCTTCTACATTTCCGGTGATAATAAATTTTAGGCACTTCTTTATCTACTTGGTGCTTGGCAACTTCCATAATAGGGTCATGGCTTCTTATTCTGGCAGCTTCAAGTAATGCTTGCCATGACACATATGTTTGAGGACTGACTAAATGGTCATCCTTTTCAACCTTTTGGGTGCATATGATGCACTGTTCCATTTCTGATTACCAAATCACAGATATGTAGTACCACACACAGATTGAGTACCTGAAAATGTGAATAGAAAGTGTAGGACTAGCACACACTAACTTATTTGGAGCATCTTACTTGTTTAAGATATATCCCAGTGAGAAGAACAGCTTCCAATTCTACCTTCTAAGAGACATGTGCTCATGCAGCTCAATATGATGATTCAGCATTAGTTACTGGGTGTGGTCTAATGACATGTACCATGTGCTCAGCATTAGCTACTGGGTGTGGTCTGATGACCACACAGCATTAATAATGTGACAGTTCCATAAAAAGCAAATGGTAAGCCTATACACCTAGAATTAACACTCAAACTGAAAGCCAGGGGTGCAATAAAAAAGGTGGTGATAAAAACCACAAGCTACCACTTATGCAATGCTATCACATATTTTCCAACTCCAGGAATATATATCTTCTCAAAAATCACTATGAACCTTAGTCCCCCCAGATGATACTGAGAATCAAAATTTGAGCCCCTGGCTCATGGCCTAAACTAACCCATTAATATTCACTCACCTTCTTGCCTTCCTTCATTCCTCCCCGCTGGCCACGGCATTGTACCGTGTAGTGTTGGCGGAGGTGTGTGCCTGGGGCCCCTACGCTACTTGCTAATTGGTGCTAAGTGGTGCTAATAGGGGGTACTTGGGCACCATTGGGGTTTCCCCCCCACTTGTGCCCCCCACAGGCCCACGGTCGGAACGACCCTCCCCCCAAGTACCACTGCCCCTGGCCCCCACCCCTCCACTTCCTGACCCTGTCCCTCTCTATCTGTTCTTTTTTCTTTTTCTTTTTTTTTCTTGTATTTTTAACAACTTTCTGGTTAGGTCTAGCTACCACTCCCTTACTCCCACATAACCATTGTTTTTTTTTGTTGTATTTTTCACTCTACCAAACCGACATGATACAGCACAACCAAAGAGTACACACACACACGCAGACTTAGCTGTTCCAGTCCTTGCAGCCACAACTGGCCTCCATTTTCAAGCTGCCAGCATCCTCGAGTAGCCTGCCAGCTGATCCCGAGGTATCTTGACATAGTCCAGGTACGCTAGACTCCGCCACCTCCCCAGTGTCTTAATCACGCAGTCCTCCACGCCCCTTGCCGCCGCTGTGGTTGCCGCTCCTATCCGCAAGCTGTGGCCACAGTAGAGCGATTGATCGAGGCCTGTTGTCTGCATGGCCTCCCGCACTTCTGAGAAACCGCCCGTCTTGGAAAACGAAAAGTGGCCCAGGTTGTGACCCTCTCGCCACCAGGTACCCCAGGATGGCCGCTACTGGGCATAGATCACTCTCTGTCTTACCTATGAACAAATCTATGCCTTTTCGAAAGGGGTCTGTTTTGGACTGCTTTATTGTTACCCTGATCACTGATGGGCACCTCGCCTCGTCCACTGCGATGTCACTCCTCGATAGATGGGTTGTCGGGTTGTGTGCTGAGTCCCTTGGCACTGTCATTTCTCCCGCTCTGAGGAAGCCGAAGAAGCCCAGGCAGACTGCTGCCCACAACATGCGGGGGCTTTGGCTCTGCCACACTGCTTTCAACTTCCTTAAGATGGCTGGGGTAACCGGCAGCCTCACCCTGGGGAGCACCCTCTGCTCGCTTCTTCTCTTTCGCCCCCTGTAGCATATACTGTAGTCTCTCCATCCGTGTCTGAAATGGGTCCTCCCTTCCCTCTGCAATGTGCCAGAATCTCACTGCAGACAGATACACTTTAATCGTCCGGAGCCTCAGCCCCTCTTTCACCAGATGTGCCACAGAGTAGGTCAGAGTTCTTTCTGTCCCTGGCACTGCCACTAGCCCCGCTACAGCGCAGAACCTCGCATACTTGCGCTGCCCTGACTTGTACACTTGTTGTGTGGAGTCCGCCAAGCCCCTCAGGAACAGGCTCTGAACAGTTCTGTCCAATTCGTTGAGGTCCAGTCCGGCCGTTGGAGCATTAAGTGCATCGCCTTGTCATCTTTACTAGACCCTGAGTTGACGATCGCCACCACCGCTGCATTGTCACAACGACATCGCACCACCTGGCCTGTCCACAGGTATTGGTCCACCACTTGTGGGTTTAACGTCGCCGATTGCATGTTAGTCTTGGCTGACTGGCATGTGATACTTCCATACCGAAACCCTATGTGGAAGCCTTCCTTCAGTCCCGAGACAATATACCTACCGAAGATACAGCCGCTGTGCCCATCTCCTCCAGTCCAGCGGGGTTATCACAGCCGTCCACCTCTCATTTCTCGACACTGGATGCGGCGGAATTCTTCCCTCCAGCTTCTCCAACTGCCGCATATAAGGGTAGGCCCCACTCGTACCTACGCACCATAGACGCCGTTTATTTACTTTTGACTCAAGCCCAACCTCTATTGCTGATCTCCGACTCCGCCCCTCTGGCGCGGGTCGTCATTACTACTCGTTTATACCGCCCCTCTGGCGCGGGTTGTCGGTACTCCTAGTTCATTCAAATATCTATGTCCGTACCCGATCGACCCTCCACCGGTGACGACCCTTGCCTTAACCTTGATCGCTCCCCAGGCACTCCACTTTGTGCTCCCCTTTTTACATATGGCATACTCATACAGCATCTGAACAACATCAATACCAGTGAACACTATACTATACACTACTGGGTCCCGTTTCTCGAACCACTTGCTTCCTCATTGGCCATTCTCTCTGTGCAGGGTAGACTTCTCTCCCCCATTTCTCTGATGCGGCTCATAGCCTCTGGCTCGGCACATATTCTTCTTGTGCTCGCCGCCACAGACTGAGCACACATGCTCAAATCGGCAGAACGGCATGGCGCACCTCCCGTCGTTGAAGGCATAGCATGCTCCCCGACGCCCCCTCCTTCTCCTCTGCTCTCCCAGCACTTGCTCCTCCCTTCGGCTCCTCCCCCTGCTGTCCTGGAGCTGGACTACCGGCACCTCATGGTTTGGGTGCAGCGCACACTCCTCCTGTGCATGGTCAGAGGACATGCACCGGGCACAGAACTGGCCTCTTCCCCCGTATGCCAGGAAGGTGGTAGCATAGAGGCCCTGGTTCACCCTTGAAAAATCCGTGTCCTCCAGCGAGGTGATCTGTTGCCGAAAGGCGGCATCATACAGCAGCCAGCCTCTTCCTCCACATTTCCTGTGTTCGGCTATCATGAGGGCCTGGTATGCCCACAGCTCATGTGCATTGTGGGGATACTGGGTGGCCACGATGGCAGCGTATGAACTAAAACACTGAAGCCAGCTGTCGAAATCTGGCACCTCCCTACGGCTCACCCTTGCCGTCCCACTCTCTCCTGCTGTCAGCCGTCACCGCTCCGCCTCCACGTTATCTTTGAGGAGCTCCCCCATCTCCACGTACTCCCCCTTCCGGATGCATTGTGCCAACTTAACTGGGACCACAGGTAGCGCCTCGCTCAGTACAAACGGCTGGGTCACCACTGGCTCTGCTTCCGGCCTCGTCGTGCTAGGCGGGACTGCCCCTCCTTCCCACCTCTGCCTCCCGCCGGATCGGTCTCCGTACCTGCCGCTGCTCCGGCAAATGTCTCCAGACTGAGACTGACGATCGACTCTGGGGGCGGCACGCTGCCAAGCCCCCCTCCCACACCTGTAACACACGTAAATACCAGCATCTCAAACTCGGCCCTGTACTGGCCTCTCTTTTCCCACTGGCCCCCACGGCCTCTGCCACCTGGCTTCCTGGGCCTCCGCCCCCTGGTGGCAACCCGGGTCTCCGCCCCCCTGGTGGCATCCTGGGCCTCTGCCCACTGGTGGCTTCCTGGGCCTCCGCCCACTGGTGGCCTCTGCCCCCTAATGGCATCCTGGACCTCTGCCCCCGCTCGTGGCATCTTGGGCCTCCGCCCAGGCCTCCGCTCTTTGGCATATCTAGGGGCCACCCGTTGGGGGTCTTGGGCCTCCCAGCTGGAATGCCTTCCATCATCCTGGTTTTCCACTATCTCGTTTTTACTTAAGTGCTGCCTTAATACCTACGCTACGCTCCCACCTTCTACTCCTGGTCCTCCCTATCTTTCTTTTTTTTTTTTTTACATATCTATGTCTGTAACAACAACGCCAGGATCTCCCTGACTTACCTCCAGCCAGTCTGCCGTGACCTCCTGACGAGACTGGCGCTGTTGATCGCTCCGGGAGGGTCCCCAGGGACCTGCACTCCTGCTCCCCGCCGGGACTGAGCCCCCGCTCACCCCCTCCCTCATTTTTGCCGCCACCTGTGCCGCCAACATCTCCATCGTCCGCTGATCAAGCTGCACCGCAGTCACCATGGGCCTGGCGATGGATGCCGCCAGCGCAGGGCGAGCTGGGGGGTTAGTCGCTGACGAACCTGTCGCTCCCGTTGATCTGGGAGGCCCCTCCGAAGCATCGCTCCCTGCTCCTGATGACGACATAGCTACTTTGTCCCACTCTTGTTGCCTTCTTGATTATGTCGCCTTGTCTGGCTTCCCTTTGTCGTCTTCTCCTAGTCGCACTTCGAGACTGACCACGTGCTCGATGTTGTCTGCCAAACCCTACCCCTCAGAAGGTAACCGCCACTCAACCGCTTTTGCCACTCATCATATGGCTGCGCAGTTACGGCATGCGCGCGTAACTAAGGGAAATGACGCTACCACCGAATAACCTCTTTCCTCCCCCAAACACACACACACACACGCGAAATGCACACGTGCGCGCGCAATTGAGTTTAGCAGGGTTTTTTTTTTTTTTGAAGAAACCCCACCATTTTGGTATAAGGGTTCGTGAGTTTTTTTAATACCTATTTAGGTAAAGTGAATCGGGTGGAGTATAGTTCAGTTGAGTGTAGGGTTGCGGTGTCGCCCTATTTTTGAAAGCGCCTCTTTGGAAGGTTGTGTCTGAAGTTAGTAGTATGGTGGAAAGTCAGCCACAAGTTCTTGCTGAGGTGAGCGTGTAGCTACTAGTTTTAGGGGTGTAGGTAGGGAGTGTTCAGGGGGTTGCATGAACTTTCAAATTAATGTGGTATTTTAAATAGAAGTATGTCTTTAGCTGCTAGAGTCGCCCTCCACAGAGCAACCTGGCAGTGTGTTTGCATGGCTCAGCACACTAGGTGAGATGAGAATGAAAAGACAAGCTGGGCCAAAGAAACTGGGTTTTCGAAGGCCAAAGATACTGATGGTTTTTATTAGTCTCGCTTAGCCAGACCCTTTACCTACAGCTACGCTGGGAAAGGGTCTGGTGGCATTAGTACATAGTACCAGTTAAATACCCTCCAGATCTCAGGGGGAAGTTGTGGTTCCGGTCGTGGTTGTCAGTAATTTAGGGTTACCACAGCCACTCCACCAGCTCATCTCAGCAGTCCCAAGACTTCCATGTACTGGAATGGGGTGGTGGAATTTGCTGCAAATAAGGTGCCAAGCACTAGGATTCATAAAAGGACTACAGGACGATTAATTTTTGGTCTTGTAAGATGGTAGATATACAAGAAAGCTTTGCTTTTTGATATTGATAAAAAAAACAAAAAAAAAACAGGCAAGTATTGACAGTATAAGCATTAGCAATGCACGAAAGTTTTTCGTGTGCAGTATTTTACTTTTGCAACCGTGGAGCATCTGAGTGAAGGACTAATTGCATTCCTTTTGAACTGGTACTATGTACTAATGTCACCAGACCCTTTCCCAGTGTAGCGGTAGGTAAAGGGTCTGGCTATGCGAGACTAGGTTTTATCAAAAGATAACTGAAGATTGATCAAGTATCTTCTAGCCATATACCGAAACTGAGAACTGCTAACTACTTCTTAGATATAAAGTTTGCAATGTAAAAGTATCATTACAGAATTATTCATTCAAGCTTGTCGTTTCAATGATTATAGCTCACTGTGTCAATTATAATGGGTGTAATTGGAACAGAAGAGTGGGGCTTGGGTTTGGTCGAGTTTTGTTACCCCGCTTTAGAAAGGTTTGCGTACACCCACCCACACTCCTGAGTTTGTCTGGCTTTGTATGCACTAGACCCACGGTTGTGTATCTAATTATTGGACCCAGTGTTTGTTTACAAGATTCATTCTTTGCTGGTTAGATCCAGTGTGTACACAATCCATTGTATGGTTGTTTAATTACTACATCCACTGTAGATTCAGTTTTTACTAGACCCCAGTGTTTGTATTGATAACTTTTACAAAATGGCAGCCATACAGAGAGGCTTTCTAAAGTGGTTAGGCCATGTGAGCTGGTAGCATAGGGTGGTATCAGGGTTTTAGTCATAGTAATTTTTGTTCACATCACGGCTGAGTATGCAGGACAATCCTGCAATTATTTGTACAAGCACAACATGCACAGTTGTATTCTTGCTAATCTTGGTGGTCAGACAACAACGGAATTTCAGTACTAAGTACCACTATTAAAACGTTTTAGCTTACTCACTAGTTATAGCAGTTACAACATTCAGCTGAAGAGTCTAGTTTGCTGAATTAGCAGTTTATACTTGTTCGAGTAAAAGCCAACACCGGTTGAAGTTATTACTCTGCTTTAAAAATAAACGTCCATTAAAGCTGGAATGAAGGCAACACCACTGAATCTTAACATGTTGTCTCTGAGGGAAATGGAATTTTGTAGGTGATTGTTTGCTAAAGCATTGAACTGGCTAAGAGGAACCATATTATTTGAAGTGGAACTGATTTTTTTCATACGTTGAATAAACTGAAAGTGTTTACGATCAGTACCCAACATGAGGGGTCAAAGTACAGGAAAAGTTGATAAGTGGGGCGGTTCTGGCCTCCCTAGATGCCCCACTTCCTATGGCCATCGATCAGTACCCGTATCACCCTAGAAATTGAATTGTTTACCGTTTTGAATTATTTTGCGGGTGCAGTTACAACTTGAAAACTTAAGGGACTTCCATTTCTATTCGAGTTAGTGGCGGTGGTAAGTCAATGCGCTCTTTGTCATGGTTATAAGCCGTGCGCAACAGTATTTACTTGAAAATACATTGTCCACTAGACTACTGCGAAGGTAAGTCTGTGTAGGTGCATGTCCAGTTGTGTCAAAGCTGTGTTACAACCAAGAATATCACAAAGAATACTTTTAAATAACGTGTATTGTTTTGTTGTTGTTTTTCCCCCCTTCAATTCAAGCAGTTGCAGAGAGTTGTTACTATGGCACTGAAATCCCTTTACCGTGTATGCAAAATTTAAAAACTGGACCTTATTTTCAGTAGCTTCAGTGTTAGCAAAATCATTCATATAAAAATAGTATAGTCTTTAGGCTCGCTCGCCATTTGTTCTCAAGCACATCACTAGTTAGCATTATAATGTTACTCTCCAAAACTGAAGATGAGCCCTCAGGATAGTATCCAGCAGAAATCTGATGACATGCTATATATCATGTGCAGTTGAATTTAGCTGCATCAGTGGCAAAGAGTACTCTTCTTCCTTTTCTATTTAGAGCACGCCATTTTTGTTTGTTTGTTAGTTTGTTTTTGTTTTCCCTTCCGTTAAGGTGCCCGTGACTTAGTTCTTACTTATGTGACATTGTTTCCCAGATTATGAGCTCTAAGATGCTGTATAATGCATATTAACATGTCTCCAGGAAGTTGGTGACAAAATTGTCTGTTGCTTTTTTCCACTAATCGCAAAATATGTCCCCGGATTTTCCCGTTACTACGCGACTTTCTCTTTTAATGGAATCCTAAGAGTTCTTAGTTAGATATTAGCTTGGCTCTTTTGGCAAAAAAATTGCAGAATAGTAATCAGTATGGAAAACAGTAAGCATGTTGTTTGGTGGCTACCAGAGGTTTAATATACTTTCTGCTATACTTTACAATGTGGGATTACGTATTTAGTGAGTGAGTGTGGAGTGAGACAAGCCATAAGGAAAGCATATTGTTAGAACAGAAAACATTAATCTGTATTATGATAATGAGTATTCAATGACATTTAATTGTTCTCTACAAAAACTAAACCGCTTGTAACGATCCCAATTTACTCTCGGAGAAATAACTATCCATGTGGGTCACATTGCTAGCGCAGTCAATTTACCACAATGAGCTTTCACCACTATGGTTTACGAAGAAACTTTAGGGTAGAAGTAGCATCTGGCTGTTTGTGAGGGGTAGATATGTTGTTTTGTTTTTTTGCATACTTTTTACAAAACATTTTGAAAAAAATCTGGGCACTCATACTTACCCACTATATACTATAGTAGTACCAACAAATCTAAGAACTGGAGGCCAGAATGAACTCATTGTGTACACAAGGTACACACCACATTTAGAAAATTATTACAACTGGTTTCAATAGCACACAAAAAGTAACTATAATAAAAATATCTTTAAAATGGACAACGAATGCAGATATCGAAGAAAGGTGTTTTTTTTTTGTTGTGGAGTAGCGTGTAGGCTAACGCTGGAAAAAAATCGGCGTTGTAGCTTCATTGGTCACTTCTGAATTTTATAAAATACTCGGAACGTTTGTAAGGATGTTTCACTGTGTGTGGTTGGTCTACTAAATTGAAAGAGCTATAACTTAGTGTCTGTTCCAGCTGCAACAAAGAAGTAAGCTTACATTGAACAGAGAAGAAGTAAATACTTAACATCACTCTCCACATCTGCGGTTTTGCGCTGCAGTTCAGTTTGGTTGTGCATCCTTTAGGTTACTGTTGCACCCACACAAGGTTACTGTTGCACCCACACAACTGCATGTGTTATGAATATCATTATATGGTCTTCTACTCAAGCAGTGGTTTAACCTGGGGTTGGGCACCCACCCTGCAAGTGTTGCTATTTTACTCAGCTGTGTGATGAAATATGGGATTGAAAGAATAGTATAAATGATACCTGTTATACAGGTTATGTCAAATACATAAATAATAAATGTGCAGTTTGATTTAGTAGATATCTTGTAATGCAAGTTCTGGAAGTAATCAAGGACCCTGTAAGCTTTGTGTGACACAGGTTTCACATCCCTATGTACATCAGTAGTCATAGTTATACTTGCCAACTGTATCATCCAATAAATCACTACTCTCATCCAACATTTCTACTACATTCAATTGCAAAAACCCATCCTCAACATAACATTTGTTTTATCTAAACCAGCATCATCTGTCACACCATTGACTCTTCTCCGACCAAACTATAGATCAGATATGATTAACTTTTTGTTTTATTTTTATGACGAAACTGGTACGGTATCTTCGTTTTGCGATTATACACAAACTAAATTTCTTATAAATAGAGAAATAACCATATGTTATCATAGGAAAAATATTAAGAAAAAATCGCTGAAGTTAGGCTATACCGCTCGAGCGGTTAGCTCAAAGATCGCTTCTTCCACGGCTGGTTCTTTGCGTTGAGCGTCTGCTACGGTGAATATGTTTGTAAAAGACTAGTTCAGTGATTTTATAAGTAGCTATAGCGTGTCTGAAGGTGACTGCTTCATTTTATCAGACCCAGGAGCTTTTACTGATGATCCATGAAGAGCCTGTGGTTATGGCTGGCTATACTGAAGCTTTAGCTGAAGAGGAGGCTCTTACTGAAAATTCTGAAGCTCCAGTTGAAAGTTTTTTCTACTTACAAGGTACTGAGGGTAGTTTTGACTGTGATTCGCAAGATTTGAAATGGTCTACTATCAGTTCATGCAAAGTAGACTTGGAAGTAAGAAAGTAACTCAAGTTCCCCAAAGTAGCCAAATTAATATAAAACGAAAATTTAAGCGAAATTTGTGGTTAATTTTGAAATAAAATTATAATATTATCTATGCTGATCAATATTTCTACGTGTTGTTTTGCTCTGTAATGCACCATTGGCAAGTTATTGAAGTCATAATGTGTACATCTCAACTAAATATAACACATACATATTTTATATTTCATTGGGTGAAAATAAAGCAAAAATTGTGGTTTTTACATGATACATAATGAAACTTCAATTCATGCTGAGCGAAAGTGCTATATGTCGTTTTGCTCAAAACTTCACCCATTTTAAGATAATATAGGCTCGAAAAAGTGTAGTCGGAAAGTTGGTATTTCCCCCTCAATTAAGTTGGTTGGAAGGGAGTTAATACAAATTAGTCTCTAAAAATACTTTTTAGCTGAGTTTATGTGAATAGTTTTACATTTCTTCATAACTGTATCCTTCACCTTTAATGTAGCTGAACAAAATTATATTTTACTATTCGCTGTACCGTTTGTTCCTCCTTTTTTATCATTGCTCCCATTGTGCAATGAATGTTCCATTGAACAGAATTCAACACATTTTTCTGTTGCCTGCTATGTATTTTTAAAACAGGAAAAAATTGCACATTCTCTTATTGTGTGCATTTCTGTGTTCAAAATTTGTGTTTGTATTTGTGTGCATATATTCAACATTGTACACGGAATTTGTTTACTTTGTTCTATTTTTATTTTGTTGTTCACATGTATTTAATGTCATTTTTGTACAGGTATACGAGTTATTGTTAGTAATTGTGTGTAAATTAAATTATAGAGGGTATAATATTGTTGTTAATTACATTTTTTATATTTTATGTATTATTTACATTTGTACTGTTATTATAGTAAGGGATTGTGAAATGTTTATATTGCATGTGCTTTGCTTATAGAGGAATCAGTTATTTTGTGTGTTGTTTAATTGTAATCTTTGTTGTATGATATAAAATTTGTTTATGTGTTTGCATGTTTAAAAGCAATTAATTTTGTTCATTTGTTAGTTTGTCATTTTAATTATATACTTTTATTTAGGGACATCTCCTTCACCCTTTAGCCTCACTTCGCTGGGAACGCTGCCATACATGGAATGAGTACATCCAGCCTTCACATTCTGCAGTACTACAAGATACCGTAGTGGTACTAGATAACTATAACCTCGGTGGACTTCATATTTCCACTACTGATATGAAGTCATGGACTACTACTACTCCACCGTATGATTACTCGTCCCTAACTACCTACCAGTCTAAGTTTGTATTGGTTGGTGGATATGATCGCTCCACTCACCAACTCACTAGCCATCTGTGGACTAGTACTACTGGTTTCGACTGGAAGACGTCGCTACCTTCCATGCCTACTAGTCGCAGCAACACATCATCAGTTAGTGGAGGATCGCCAGAGGTTCTGGTAGTTGCTGGTGGGTGTGGCTTAAATGGCAAGATCTTAGATGTGGTTGAGGTGTTACTTGGTGACCACTGGATCACTGCAGAATCGCTACCAAATCCATGCAGGAACATGCGATCAACATTCCATGAAATGAACTTGTACTTCACAGGAGGAGAATACAAGAGAAAGATTCTTTTTAAATGTAGTTTAGAGTCTCTCATTGTATCTGCTAGCAAGGACAGGACAACTCCATTGGCGCAGTCAATATGGGAGATGATAACCACATCTATTTACACCTATGCTATTGCCTCCTACTTATCAAATTTGATTGGCATGGATAGATATTCTACTATTAGAATTTATTCCGACTGGACGAGGGTGTGGATTGAAAGTACTAGTGAGGGAGATGTACCACATCAGACTGGTACTGGATGGATTTCAACTGCAGTATTGTCTGCTAAACAACTAGTGATTGCTAATGGAGATGGAATATACAGAGGAACTTTATCAGGTTAGTGTAAACCAATAGTAGCTCCCCTCTAAGAACTCCTTGATCAAGTTGGTGTATTCAAATAGCAATCCCCCTCTAGAAAGCCCCCTGACTGAACTCTGTCGAGTTAGTGTATTCAAATAGGAGCTCTCCTCTAAGTTTTCTCCCACTTCATTCTCGGTCTTCCTTTGTCATCTGTCATTTTGGCTTGTGGTTTTGTCTTTAATCATTTGTAAGTATAATATATTACATAGGTTCCAAGTGCCACGAAAGCTCCGTGGCAGTCACGGAATTTTACTCTATCAATCTGCCACGTACGGAAGTTCTGATTAGCTATTGTCTGCCACGGAAATCTGGCACGGAAATCCCCCTATCAGAAACCACAGTTTACTTAGCTCAATAAAAACCACCATGCTATATCAGCAAACGATGCATGCAGTATATCCATGTAGGCCCTGTTATGCTTATGATGCAATTCCACACAACACTTATTCATATCAAATTTTGACTTTTATACTGTAACTGGCAATGGCAGAGTCTTCCCAACCACCTGCTCCTAAGAAAGCAAAAAAAGGAAAGGCAAGGCCAACTCATTTTGATAATAAGTGGATAGAACAGTTCAAAGGAATAGGAAAGAGTATCAAAGGTACCATAGAAACATATGCAGTGTATGTACAGGGGCATTGAATACATTTGATTTCTTTAGGTGACAAATTTGCCCACTGTTCCCTTTGCTGCTCAGATTTTAGCATCTCACATGGTGGTAAGCATGATGTCACTGTGCATGTCAGTGGAAAGCATCACAAAGAGGCAGCAAGTGCAGCATCTTCATCACGATCTGTAACCTCATTCTATAAGCCTCAGTTACGGCAGAGTGTGACAGAGGCTGAAGTAAGGTGGGCTATGTATACTGCCAAGCACAACCTCTCTTTCTTATCAAGTGACCATGCCTGCAAATTGTTTAAGGTTATGTTTCCAGACTCGGAAATCGCGAAATCTTTCAGTAGTGGTCACACTAAAACCGCAGCTGTTATTACTGATGGCCTTGCACCTTACTTTCATGCAAAGACAGTTAGTAACCTGTCTACTACTCCATTCTCCATATTACTTGATGAGTCTAATGACAAGGTAGACAAGTCATGTATCATCCTAGTCAAGCTTTTGGAACCAGAATTGGGCAATGTTTGCACTCGTTTCTTGGATATGCCGGTGGTTAATATAGGGACCGCAGTAAATATATTTCAAGCTCTGAAGGAATCTTTGGAAAAGAATGGTTTAAGCTTTTCTAAAGCAGTGTCGTTCATGTCAGACACAGCCAATGTTATGAAAGGCTGTAGGTCAGGAGTCCAAAAGCTAATTAAAAACGAGATTCCCCATCTTTATGATGTCGGCTGTACATGCCATTTAGCTGACCTAACTATCAAGGCTGAGGTCACTTCTTTACCTGTTGACATAGATCAACTTTTTATAGACATCTTTTACTACTTCTATCATAGTAGTAAAAGAAATCAAGGGTTTGCTGACTTTTGGCGTTCCCTGTTTACAACGGAACCTCAGGCTATCCTAAAGCATTGCCCTACACGTTGGCTTAGTCTGCTGCGTTGTGTGAATAGGTACCTCAATCAATATGAGGGCCTAAAATCATACTTTGTATCATGTGATGAACAAAGTGAGAAAGTAATTAGTATTACTCAACGGCTTGAAAACCCACTTACCAAACCCATTCTTAATTTCCTTGCTCATGTGCTACCCTCAATGGATCGCTTTAGCCGAACTTTCCAGAAATCTACTGAGAATACGACTTGTGAGGTATACGATGAAATGTGCCGTCTTGTGCGCCTCTATGCAAGCAACATCTTAAAAAAGGAAGCAATCCTTGAGGTTGGTGATGATTTGAAGAACCTAAAGTTGGATGCTTCTAGCCAAGTTACAGATGAGCACTTAGGAATTGGAGATGATACATGGGTCAGTGTTGCAGACCTGGAGCAAGAATATGACACAAAACCATTCTTTTCTGCTGTGAGAACATTTTATTTAGAAACTATTAAAAAAATGTTGAAGAAATTTCCTTTTGGTGACACTCTGATGAAGAATCTGAGTATTCTTGATCCCAATAAAGTTTGTTCTTTTTCATCAGCTACAGTGGTAGGGCTGGCGAAACGATTTCCTCAGCTTGGATTAGATGACCCAGAATCACTACGATGCCTGGAGGAAGAATTCACAGATTTTACCCTCTCTCCAATGGACCTTCCTACTCCTCAACAGTATAATGCTGTAGGTCACATAAAAAGAGTTTCTGCTGGTCCTTTCTGGTGGAAAGTTGGGAAGATCAAGACATTGAGTGGAGAGCTTAGGTTTTCTAAACTCTTCACATTGATGTCTGGACTTTTGAGTATTCCTTGCTCAAATGCAGATGCAGAAAGGGGCTTCTCAATGCTGAGGAAAGTCCATACTGACCAGAGGGCCAGTCTTAGCCAATCCACTATTATAAACTTGCTCAGAGTTAAGATGAACAATACTGATTGCTGCTTTGACACTACAATATCGGATGAATTAATTACAAAATGCAAAAAAGCTACAACCACTCTCCAAAACAAATCAAAATAACAACAGTCATTGTCATCATAAATATATTCATACAGGATGTGGTCTATTAAATTGATTTAATTAATGGGTGTGGTTTGTCACTGATTTCCATTTCTCAAACTTGGAACCTATGATATTAATACATATAGCATAATTTGTTGTTGTTGTTACGTAGTGATTTCCTATTCACCAAACAACCAGTTCATATCCAATGTCCTGTCTAGACTAGAGGCAGTGATGCGTACACCGATCATGTCTCTTGTGGCCGAAAGGCACTCTCAACTAACAAAATCTACTGGAGTTGAACTACCTGACCTTGACCCACAGAGAGATCCTGTATATTGTGTAATTCAAGTTATGTTTACATGGTGTGAACGACGTCATCCAACATGGCAACAATTACTAGACGTCTTACATGATATTGGACTAACAGAACTGAGCCAGCATATCGATGCATTCATGACAGGTAAGAGTAACTAATACAAGAAGTAAAGACCAGAGAATGAAATTAAGTCGGTATTGGAAGTTGGTATAGTTGAACACTATTTTTAGTGTTCTGGTGAGTATGCAAAAATATTAACTGGTGATGTGCTTCAGCACAAAATGGTGAGTGAGCCATTGTGCACAAAACACGAGGTAAAATGCTTTAAAATATAAAAATTAAATCTGTATGCAAAAAATTAATAAAAATCTATGTTTATTTAGTTTACCTTTATGTTCTAAATCCATTCTTTTCACCTAGTTTAGAAAGGCATCATTCAGTCCATTTATTCCTAAAGTATAAGTGTAGCTGTTGAACATTAGTTTTAGGCAACACATATACACTTGCTTTATACCTCAATTTTAATGAGTAGTGGTAAATATGCCATTTTGGTGATCTAAATGACCACCAGTAGCTCCTGACAAGAAGAGGCACTCGGGTCAGCCACTAAAACACAACAGAATTTATAAAATTATGTGGTAAAGGTTTGTGGGGCAGGAATGATCCCGATGCGTGTATGTTCTTCACCTCACACTGCTAGGTACGATAAAAGGTTTTAAACTTTATATTGGATTGAACAATGACTGATGAACAAAAGGATTTCTGATACTAAATAATTACAATCATCTGATTGTCATGTGCCCCATGGCGCGCTAAGCCGTGGGTTAATTTGGTAATCAAATAGTAATGAATAAATGGAATAGAAATAACAGCTAACTAAAGATAGAGTTCTATGTGGTGGGGAAGATTACATTTGAGTCTTTCCCATAAGTTTTTCAATGCCATAGTGACCACTTTCTGCAACATTTACTTCTTGTGACATATATCAGTATTTCTAAGCAATAGGTACACATTTTTCGACCTTAAGCCTAAAGTAAGACTTGCTTTGCTGTAGTAATCAAAGAAACTGGAAGGATACCTGTGCTTTAACCTTATTCACTGGCACAAGTGCCTATTGGCATACAAGGATGATGTAATGCAGGAAAACATTTTTTCCCTAAATGAACAACACTAAAGCTTAGCTACAGCTTCCAGACCTAATGTATTTATCGATTACATATATTTTTAGAATGGAAATAGCTGTTACGTAACTAAAGTAGTTGGGCTAAAAAATAACTTAGCGTTGGTTTGAAAAACGGCGAGAAATGTTTCTGCAAAAGTGGTTTTTATCTGCGATTACTTTTCCAATTGCAAGAGAGAGAGAGAAGGGGTATAGGAAATATATAATTATCATCGACGTACTACTATCGAAGCTAGAGAGTTGGACTTGCTCACAATGGCTGTTGCTTCGTCACTCGTTGAATTCAACTTGAGAGCTTTTAGAGTATTGTATGTAGGTAGCGAAGATACCAACAGCTAAGTCAAAGAGGAAATGGAAGTTGATATCCCAGGTAAGACAATCAGCTTTATATGTTGTATATTCGTAAAAAAAAAAAGAGAGAAAAGTTTTCCCGGTAACATGACAGTAAATTTTATTTTTCCTTATGGCTTTCCCCAGGAATATGATGCTAACATGGTCATAACTATAACTTTGTTTTACTCCCACAAGTGAGTGACGATTTGAGTGACTTGCCTTGCTCTCTGAATTACTTTGATCTTTTTCTGTCCCTTCAAAGGATAATGCGTTTTCTTCTGTAAGCTGAAAAAATTCAGATGATGATGATACTAATTATGTTGAAAGCAAGAAAGGTAGACAAGGTGATAAATGAGAAATGTGAAGTAAGTGTGAGGAGAAGGACTGGAATTTTTAGCGAAAAATTCTTTTATTCTGTATTGTTCTTTTGCTGAGCTTGCAGTTACATCGCCAGGATGTCAGTATCGCTGGCTGAGATGACTGTCTATAATAACAGTAAAAAACTATAAGAGTGCACACCCTCAGCCAGGGGTTCATTTAGGAATCAATTTAAGAGGGGACGAGATTGAGGGGTCACAACTTTCATGCAGGACTAAGATGAGAAAAGAAATGGGCTTCAATTTCCAAGACAATAATTAGAGCAGCAATACACTTGTGATTTAAGCTATTGCATTTACCATTCACTTTTTAACTTTGCTTTTTGCTTATGAAATTTGAAGAATATTTCAAGGGGGGAGGGTGAGTGTCCTCCCTGCCTCCCTAAATGAACCTGTCGTTGTTAGTTTAAAAATAATGCAACAATATGCAAAGGAATTCACTACAGTTTAATAAAAGTTCTTAAATTTTCAGCTTATAACAATAATAATTTTTGTTCTATTTATGAATATAAATTTTAACTATAGCATTTAACATTGGCCTGTTTGCATCTCTGGGATTCTTCAGGAGTTTCAAGGGTTTTTTATGGGCAGGACGTTTAGAACCAGCCATTCTACCTATGTTCCTGGGAGTGATCCACACTTTCTAAAGCTCTATTACGTGCTTGACACTCAGCCATGCAGTTTTTAAGACTTTCTGAAGACTTTGGCATTCTCTGGCTTTAGTCTTAACCTTGGCATGTTAGAAAAAAAAACCCTAAGGAACATTTAGACTTTCTGACATGCACTCTACATGAACACTTAGGGCTCACTTTTTGGAGAGCAAGCATACTTACAGTTGATGAAAGAAGCTCACTTCTGGCAGCAGAGACTTCCCAACACCAGACAAAAAAAATACATAAGCACTGAACTATGGAGTGCACGTTACAAATCTGAACTGGGCACGGTAAAATCTGTATGCTCACATGAGCGTGATTCTAAAGGGCTGTTAAACCAATGAATGGGTACTTTTTCAAACCCCTGATTTACTATATTAATTATTAAACATTATTGTCTAGAAAATAAGAAATCACTGAACTTTATCTGCTGGGAGAGGGTTAAGGAAAAGAAAGGCAGCCAATATATTTATATCTTAATGTTTGCTTAAGATATTCTTCTAAGTAGTAGCTACACACACAACACTTTCACATACACCTGTTTACTGGGCATACTTTCATTGTGGTTTATCAATCATTTTAAAATAATTGTGGTTCATGTAGAAAAAAGTTGGTTCTTGTTATTTTGATGACTTACAGTACATGATGTTAGTAACAAGAATGCACATTCAATACCTTCGTTTTGGCTGTGGTTACCTGGACAAACAACAACTACTTACATGTAGAGAGAATATACTGTTATATGCTATATTACTTAAGTATAAATATGAACTTATAAAGTGTCCGGTCAAAAAATATTGGTCTGACCTTCATAAGTTATAATTACCCCGAATATTGCTAGTGCTACTACCCCTTATAGTGTCTAGCTTGCTTTACTTGCTAGCCAAATATGATTCTCCACAAAGTACAATCCAAACACCTCTCAAAGTAATATATTTAACTCTTTGTGCAATGTTGGGGAAACAAGGCGAAAATTTGTCCATCTCGTGAGAATATTTCTTGCATTGTCTTTAAAACTTCTTTTTAAAAGAGCAGTCTCTAACTCACTGTTCACAATGTTTATTAGTAAAATGCAGCTGTCGGCCAAAACTTATTATACTCTCACTATGTTTGCTAAAAGCATGCTATCACCACATTTAGTGCCACAAGTATTAACTATTATTTAGCTTGCTTATTCCTTTGGTCTAAATACAATGTACTCAAGACCAGAATCTACTGAAAAAAATTACTTCTGCATAAAGTTAGCCGGGAAGATATAAATATATGACAGGTGCAGCTCAAATGATGAAAAGAACCACATTCAATATGCACACATTATGCCCACTTAAACAAAAATTCTGGGATTTGCTTAGATATGCAGCGTAGTTGTTTCATTAACAACCCGAGAAAGCATACCATCAGTGAATGGATCAAATTAGATGTTCTCTATAATTCACTGGCTACAGGTTTTCTGAGTTCCATGTGTATCCAAATGCTATTTTCTGCCTATATGCTGTGTTTAGATATTGCTCTCAGTTGAGTGTGTTTTAGTTGAAGTGTTTCATTTATAAAACGCGTTATTTTTATTTATTTATTTTTCCAGGAGTTCTCAAAATTGAAGAAAGCTACAGACACTTTATTTGTTCCAAAAATGTGCTGGAGCTGCTGCTTTTAAAGTTTGTTTCTTGGTCCTTCACGATATGGCAAGAGTACCACTCGCCGTCGCTTTTTGAAAGAAATCGTAGATCTTTTGTCAGCGCAAGAAGAGGAGAAAATTCATGTCAGCACAGGCACAGTGGAGCATGTTACCAATATGTTAGTCTACTACTGTGGGCGTTGACGTTTTCGCGCGTTTGAGCTATTACTATCATGTGACCTTAATTGGTTTCCGATTTCGACAAGTGCATTCCTCTTTTGCCACATTTGTGGTCGTGCCAACTCAACGTGGACATACTATAATAGTACTGGTGCAGTGTGTGGGTTACTTGTGTAGTATAACCAATTAGACTGTAATAACTAATTAGTATTTTATTTGCAACTCTTAAGCTATAATGCATATTTTAATTTATGTTCTATAGTTCTAAAATATGAAGATGCATACAAACACTTCATTGTTTCCAAGGAAGTGTTGGAGCTTCTGTCTTTAAAGTTTATGTCCCTTGGTCCTCCAAGACAAGGAAAGAGTACAACTCTCAGGAGAATTAAAAATGAGATCATAGATCTTCTGTCAGCTAAAGAAGAGGAGCAGATTCATGGCAGCACAGGCACAGTGGAGCGTTGCTCCAATATGGTAGTCCAAGGCAAGTCTGATCCAACTACAGCAGAAAAAAGTGTAGACTGGACCATTGTAAAGAATCTCACTGATGAAGCTTCTCTACTCTTTCACACTCTCAAAGATAGTTTGGCGACTGAATCCACTTCTGAAGCTGAATCCACTTCTGAGGCTACTGCTGATTCCCATGGACGTAGTGACACCAGGGCAGAGGTCAGTCAGGCTAGCAGTACAGGGCAGTCTCACTCTGTGGAAGAGCCACCCCAACCTTTATTATTACAGAAGATGATGACAAAATTGAAATCTGTTACCCGAAATAAGCAACCCAGGCATAAGGAAATCACTCCACCCTCAACAACACAAGAACAACCAGCTGATCAGGCTGGATCATCACCAGATTATTCTGAAATAGCTGCCATATTCGAGACAGTGTCCAAACAACCACACTTTGCAGAAAACGTGAAGCACTCTTTTAAAGCTCTTTTGAGAATGGAGGACACCGGAGGTCAGCCTGAGCTGATGGACATGCTACCAGCACTCACGATAGGACCTGGCCTCTACTTGCTGTTCTTTAGCTACAAGTTCCAACTAGATGAGGAGTATCGGGTCTTTTATCAGAGAGCTTCAGGAGAGACAACTGCACCAGAGAAATCAGAGTTTACTCTGCAAGAGATGCTTTTGCGTACTCTGGCCAGTATATCTCATTTCAGTTCCTCTTCCCATCTTCAACCTCTACCAGCAGGCAACTCAACCATTGGTGAGATACTGGAGTCCTCCAGGTCAGTAGTGTATATAGTTGGTACTCACAAAGACCAGGTTTCTGAGGAAGACATTGCTGCAGTTGACTCACAGCTTCTAAAAGTGATTCGAGACACCCGCTTCTACAAGGAAGGCTTGGTTCAGTTTTGCTCAGAAGACAAGCTTGTTATTTCATTAGACAACATGGGAGGTGGAGCAGAAGAAATCGATCACTTGCATCAGCTACTGGAGAATGCCATGGAGAAACACTTTAAAAAGCTGAAAATTCCAGCCACGTGGCTTCTGTTCAGCTTGTGTCTTCGCATGAGAGAAGTGAGGACAGCCAGCCTGGAGACCTGCTTGGCCTTGTCTCATGCCTTCAATATGACACCCTACGAGACCAGAGCAGCTCTGTGGTTTCTTCATCACCATGCCGGTGTTCTGATGTACTTCCCCAGTGTCCCTGGTTTAGAAGACCTGGTCATCTTAGACACACAGGTTGTGTATGACAGTATAACTGGTGTCATTCTTAAAACTATGAGCTTTGATAACATAGATCGGGCGACAGCTGACAGATTTCGGAAGACAGGTCGGTTCACCATGAAAGATCTGAAAACAGCTACAGTTGACATTTCAGGAGATGTCATTCCACCAGAGCAACTGGTAGCTTTACTAGCACATCTTAACATCGTAGCTGAGATTGTATCATTTGAATCTTCTTCTGATACTAACTCTGTCTTAGATGATGAGAATGAATTCATCATGCCTTGCGTGTTAGAAAATACTAGTGCAACGGAACTTGACCTATTCCACAAAGAATCATGTAGATCATGTTTTGTAGAGCCTCTCTTGATATACTTCAGTTGTGAGTTTACTCCTATAGGACTCTTTTCTGCTACAATAGCTTGTCTCACGTCCAACAAGTCCTTCAGTTTCATTGGAGAAGGTGCCAAGAAAAACATGGTGCACTTTGCTTACGGATCTGAACAAATTCGTGTAACATTTATATCTCGATTTAATTATTTCGAAATCATAGTTTCATCTTTTCGGTACTCCATTCACCATGAGTGTACTTCTTTAAAACAAGAAATAGAAGGCACTCTAAAGAAGGCTTGTTCCCGAATGAACTACAGCAGCAACATGGATTTCCAGTTTGCCTTTGACTGTCGTTTGCATGGAGAAAGGAGTCATCTTGGGATAGTTCATGAAGTAGAGTCAATTCCTTCATTCATGACTTGTTTATATAATTCACACAGGACTGCACTTCAGAATAGACACCTCATTTGGTATGGACAGGTATGTAGAAATAGGCTGTGTATTCCACTTGTAATTACTAACTTGCATTTTTTAGTATTAGAAATATGAGATGGAAGATCCTGTGGTAGAAAACTTTAAAAGTAAGTCAAGTTATAGTTTGTATTTATTATAACTGAAAAAAGTTTCATTGTTAGGTGGCAACAACTTGAGTATATTTCTGAGTGTTTATCCTGACTTGGTTCATTCAGTGAAACCTGATGTTATGACAGTAGCTGATCACTGCTACAGTTTTGAACTTATATCACAAAATTCCTATGACCAACTCATCCAGCGTGATTATTCAGACGATGCACAGAAAGCTAGACATCTTTTGGGCAACGTTCGTACAGTCTTAGTATCTAGACCCTTAGCTCTTAAGGAGTTTGTTACTGTATTGTTCAAAGTAAGAGGATGTGATTGTGTGGCAAGAAAAATACAGAAACAGCTCCAGTAAGTATATTATATTTATTGAGGTATTTGTGTTATTGTATTCTTTGTGTAATAGCATGGATTGAATTCTGTCAACACTACATGGACACACTGAAAACACTCCTGATGCTGTATTTTTCACCTTATTTATATTATATCAATTCCCATACAAATTTAAATTTTGTGAAATTCAATGATTGGCTCTTTTGGCCACCAGGCCCTGCCAGATTGTGCTAGCATTTTTTTTCCTGGAATAATTGATATGAAATGGCTTAGTGGAATAATTCTAGAATAAAATAAGGATTTCAAAGAAATAATAAAGGGACTAAGAGCATAATCAGTTCATATCTAATCCATACTTATAAAAGAAAATCAATAGTATTTTCTTTTTTCAGTCAAACTGCAGCCATAAATTTGCAACTGTTTTTGTTTTCCAGCCCCATGGGTATTAGCTAAGTAGAATGTTTGTAAGCAATATTAGTGACTATGGTCAGACCTTACTAAGTGAGATAATGTTTCATTTTATGTAATAATTTTGGGTTGCAAAGGTATGTGCTTTTGGTCCACTCTTTTTAAAAATCTTTTTTGGCTGCAGCATTCATCAAACTAATATGGCAGCACGCCAACAGAACTATTACTTCACTTTCCCTGGCGGTGAATGTTGGATACTTATTAAGATTATTTTGTTTTTGTTGGTATAAAGTGTAGTAGATATAGTCTTTGAAGCTTTTGGCTAGTGTGAAACGGGAATGTCCAAAAGAATTGTATAGCTATTGTCATCGAGTAGGAATCAATAACGACAATGCAAAAATCAGTATCACTGAACTAAAGATAGCATAATGGTATGCAAACAACTAGCATAATTAAAATGGATATAATAAATTGAATGATAGTAATCTTCAATGATATTTATAATCTCAGTTTCATTTTCAATTTCTTCAGATTCTGACTCTGATTTACTTAACTCATTGGGTGTAAGTCCTGGAATCTTTGTCACTGGTAATAAGTGCAATTATGACATTGACAACCAGGTCCACAGCTGGGGTTGTTTTTCCTGCAGCCACATCTCGGGACTGGCTATCTGTTTTGCAGGAGCATCCCTTCATGAATAAGTCAAATTGTGTTCTGTACTCTTGCAGGATGTCAGGACATTCCCACTCATAGGTGTAGCTCCCATCAGCTTAGTGCAGCCAACTATGGAATACCAAATGCGACAATAATCAAATTGTTGATTCCCAGTTACTGATTCTCGATTACCGTTCACTCAATGCTCGATTATCGTTCACGCGATGCTCGATTATAGATTACAAGGTACTCAGATACCGTTCTTGCACTCTTCGATTGTCGTCCTTGCACTTCGATTGTCGTCTTCGCACTCCTATAGTCGCCCTTGCACTGCACCTAAATTATCTGCAGAAGGGCGCTGGTGTAGGGGGGGGGGGGGGGGGCGGGGGCGAAATTATTGAATTTTGAAACGGGAAACTAGCGCAAAGTACTCTGCGAAATTATTGAATTTTGAAACGGGAAACTAGCGCAAAGTACTCTCTGTGATGTCCTCTCGTAAGGAAAGAGCGTGTATCCCTCCAGATCAAATGGAGAAGGCTAAAGAAGCTATTCGTGTTTTATCTACTATTGATGTTAGTGCTGTTTCGGAAGATCAGGAACAAAACAATTCTTCTAATGGTTAGTTTGAAGCAGCTGGATGACGTCCACTTACCTGCTAGAATAAATGGCATAAGCTTGAAGTGACTCTACAGATTACATCATGGATGCAGTCACCTGGGTTGGTGAAGCACTACATGCTTTAAGCCATCTGGTTCACTATCCCCCAGCAGTATTTCATATTACGATTATATACACTGGGAGTAATTAATTAATTCATTAGCAGTCCTGACAATGCACTACGTAATAGTTAGAGCATAAGCGCTTAGGTACTGGTGGATTTAGTGCACTAAATTCACCAGTACCTAAGGGCATGCTCTAACTATTTTAGATCCCGTTTACCCATGCCCAGTTTCCACTAGCAACTTTGTTTATCAGCAGAAATGGCGGTGTCAAGCGAATTATTCTGTGTTTGCCCAAAATTAAAATTCAATTAAAATTAAATTGAAGCACACCTACTTTAGCATTGTAGCTGGATCTAACCCTACCCTGGGCGGTGGTAAATGGTATGAGCGTCAGCTGGAGAGTTGTCAGGGGAGAGTTATCCCAACTAGGCGGGCTGGTCCTATATAGGTCGGGCTCCGCTTTATCCAGCCTATTGTATTAAACTAAAACTCAAAAATAGCAATACCCCAAGGGTGGTTAGTATGCACAGTTCATATACCTAAAGGCAAAAAATAGTGCACACTTACCAAGTTTAGTACACCTAGTAACAATATAGCAACGGGAACTAAATATCAATAGTCACATTCATAGTCATGTAATGCTCTCCTAGAGCCAGCAAAGTTGTACCGAAAACAAAGTGATAGTCATTTTCACAAGGTTATACATACCACATCTACATTGTCACTTTAGTGAAAGGGGAGAGGCAAGGGGGTGTGGGGTAAGGAATAACCAAGATAACTTTTTTTTTTAACTTTAAGCTGGACATTTAGCTATAACCACCTTTCAGTTTTCAACCTTTTTTTATTTTAGAAACCCAGGAATATTAAGGATACTTATTGGTGGTATTGATAAAGATTAAACTAAAAATGCTGAAATTGATTTACTATGCATGCAGAATCTGGGGAGCCCGTGGCCAAAAGCCGCCCTTGCTTATATTATATATTACATATGTATATAATTTAAAATCCCCTCCATATCTTTGTACTAAGTTTTATTCCGTTAATATTTATAATTCTAGACGGTAGTATTGTTCAAGAGAAATGCACCTCTGCACTTGACATGCTCCATAAAGTTCGCGCTGATCTCACTCATCCTAAAGGCTGGAGAGGATTTCAAACCAAGAAGAAGGAAGCTGGAGTTGGTTTTAGTCAATCATTTTTCAATTTAAAAAGAAAAGAATGTGATTCACGAAGTAATGTGAAAAAAAATGTATTTCATACACACACAGATTCGTATGCTTGAGCAAGATTGACCAAGAATCTATTCCCACTACGGACAGGGAAAAGGATGCTCTTTTAGAGGCGGGGCTAGGAGAAAAGAAAATTATTATCCCTGATATTGATATTAATGGAGAAGATTTTCGTGACATCTTATGTCAAGAATTTTGTAAACTAAAAGATGGTGGTGGCTTCATGTTTGCTAAGTGCAAAGGCAATAGTCGGCTTTTAGAACCACTTTCACCACTCTGTTTGACTTCTCCCAGAATTTTACGTGACAGAGTTGGTAATGCCCGAACGTATATTTTGCCACTGCAAAAAGATCTGGATCTTACAGCTATTATGAAGCTTCCAGCTGGGGTAATGCCATCCAATTAATGTATGCATTATGTAATATCTGTTTTCTTCCAATGTTGTAGCCTTTTGAAGAGTGTTTAAATTGTCAAGTAGAGTTTCCAGTTACGGACCTAGCAGATCATCTAATTACATGCAGTGAAAGGTAAACATTCCACTACTTTAACATATATTATATAAATGCTGCTTATGTGTGGTATTATAAACAGATTGGAGAGGGACTATTCTCAGGAGGAGGATTTGTATCAGAGTGACGAAGATGACACTTATTTGCCAAAAATAAGGCTTGATCAATCTGAAACAATTTGCATTCCTGAAGGAGAGGAATATCTCACCCAAGAAAGTGGCTCTAGCAACAAGGATATTATCACCATAGAACAGTCTGAAGATGAGGTGGATGATCTTGAAGAATCTCTATTGGAGCATGTACTGGCTAAAAGTCTGACTGAAGTCCCTCCAAGGTCTGGTTGCGGAATGAAGGAATGAGTGAAAGCTTATGTTCATGTCTGTATGAATGTGTATTACATGTATATGTATGTACGTATGTTGGGTTTGATACAGAGTGTGTGTGTGTGTGTGTGGGGGGGGGGGAGGAATCATGGGATTTTCCCTCCTAAGCTGAGAGTTTCCCCACCAAGAAATTCTTACTCACCAATCAATAAAATAATTGAAGAGAACAGAAATTACAATGTAATTGTAAGAAAACCAGTGAGCATAAAGTTTGTATTGAATAATAACGTGAACAAAACTTATATCAATGATATTATGTCCAACAGGTAATTATAAATCCGGGATTTGTACTCCCCCCTCTTCCCCCTTCTCCCAGAGAAAAATCTTGTATCAATCCCTGGTATGCATGTATGTATGTATGTGTGTATGTATGTATGCATTGTATGTGTATGTATGTATGTTTGTATGTGAGTGTATATTGTATGTATAATACATACAATTATCACTTGTTCCAACACCTCATTTTAAAATTGTCTTAAAATTAAAAACAAAAATCAACAAAACCTATGGTGGGCACTGGCATACAGTGCCCACAGTATTAAGTATTGATGACATAAACTTAATTGTTATAATGAATGTATATAAATTGTACACTCCTGTTAATGTCTCACTTCTTTGCTCGTTCGCCAATATGTTTTTTACAACATATTCATTCATTTTCCATTTCAAACTGACTAAAAACCAAAATATTTTTTTTGTTTCTAGTCCTCCGAAATCCCTGCAAGCTATCCTTGCTGGCATAGCTGATAAGGTGAACACAGATGAAGAGTACATTTTTGAAGTAAGAAGGGAGCAGGTTCTAGCTGACTGTTTAAGAAATGTGAGTAGATATGACTTTTCACCATCAAAGATATAAAGGTATTTATAATTAGCTGAGTGTATAGCTATTTCAATTGTTTTCTTGTTGCAGGTACATTTTATCGGTGAGCAAGCTGAAGATGGTGGAGGCCCTAAAAGGGAAATGTGGCGTCTCTTTGGTTTGTCTTTGAAAGGATCATATTTTGAAGGTTGTGATGGCAAATTAGTAGTCCGACATGACACCATGGCCTTACAAGTGAGTTATTGTGATGTTTTTATTCTAAGCATTAAATTAATGTTTAACTGTTGCAGTCAAACACATATTACAAAATTGGTGTTTTGATGGCCGTGTCATTGGCTCAAGGAGGGTCTGGATTTCCGTTCTTATATGAAGGTGTCTATGAGTATTTGTCTGGCAAGGATCTGGGCCTTGTAACCGCAGAACCATCGGCCATTCCAGATTATATTGTTCAAGAAATAGTATATAAGGTAAAGTGATCCAGGTTGGGTTTTATCTGCCTTCAAGCAAGCATATGCTGAACGAAATTATCTTGAAAAGCTTATTATTCACTATTTAAGTATTATATATATATATATCTATATATATATGTGAAACCAGCACAGGAAAACCGGCACATACGCTGCAACCCTTCGAAAAAATTTTGTTGTTTGCACTTACAGAGTTGTCGGCGTCTAGCTATTGAGTCTCCAAGTTTTATCAGTCGTAGCTTAAGTGTCGTTCCACTATACTAGACCTTAACCGTTTTCCCTTCCATTGGGCTTGAACAATAACATTTTAAGAACTCGATCGATCTTTTTCTCGATATTTACAGCAAGCCTCGTTGTGCCCGTTTTTCCTGCAGACGGTCCCACACTTATATAATGAAAAACACAATGTTATGTTGATTTGGGCGATATAGTGTATAAGTGTATGTTGTGTGCATGGATGGGGGGGGTGGGGGGGGGGGGGGAAAAGAGAGGTAACAGCTAATATTGTCCATTCTGATATTTAATGAATCAAATACAAATGCATGATTTATCAATACCATGATACATTTGTACGTTAGTTTCCATGTACAATTTATAACTAACAAAAACTACTTTTTCAATACCATGCATAAGCAAGAATAAAAAACAAGAAAGATATGAAAAATGAAGTAAATGAAGTGGAAAAAAAAACAACTAAAAGAAAACACTCGCACACATAATAACAAAGAAAGAAAAGATAACTAAAGAGGAAAATAAGAAATGAAGAAAACAAAGGAAAGAGAGGGAATATAAGTTTAAAAAACTGTAATGCAATTTGCTACATGTATGTGTGGAGAGGTGGACATTTCTCTTGTAATGTGTTACTGTATGCTACAAGCAAATGCTGGTCTAGTACAGCATAGATTTTGTATTCTATAATTAGCTATCAACATGTTTCTCTTTTCTTTATTCAGATTGATAATGCAACCAGCAATGTTGAGTTAAAGAACATTATTGAAGTCAATTCAGATGTTCTTATTGATAATGGGATTACTACACCTTTATCTTCTATAAATTTAGAAAACAAAAATTCTATTGTAAGAGCACTGTCACTTCAGTATATTATCTTAAAGTCGAAAGGAGAGCTAGATCAACTTAAAGATGGACTTATAACACTTGGTGTTGGATCTGCTCTTCAGTTGTCTCCGGGTCTCTTTGAATCATTGTTTACTACCACTGGACAGGTAGAATTGACTCCGGGTAAGCATACCTTAAACATTTCAATTTCAGTAGCTATGTTTCAATTTTATACGGGTTCTCTATGATGAGGTGATTTTCAAAAACGTTCTTCTTATTATTTACTTTTGTCATAGTTATTTTTTTTAATATTACAGCTTTGATAAAAGACCTTTTTCTCGGAAGAATACAATATTCAGAGAATGGCACCACCAATAAGATCAAGGAAGTGGATACATATATACAGTTTGGTGATTACCTTGAAGAGTGCAAAGGTAATATACAAGTCATCAAAAGGGTTAAAGATATGTTTTATGTTATTAATATCCACATCTCTAGGTGGTGGCGAGGTAGCCTTAGAAGATGTGTTAAGTTTTTTTTGTGGAGCTTCAAAAATACCCCCTTTGGGGTTTGATTCAACTCCTGCTCTATCATTTAGTGACAGCGCAATCTACCCAACTGCTTCAACATGTGCATTACACCTCACTTTGCCTACAAAGTATCATTCAAATTATTCCCTGTTTAAAGAGAAGATGACACAAGCCATCACATGCCATGGAGGATTTGGAATGTTATAACTGACCTCATTGTGCACTCCTATACCTACTACTTTTATTTTCCCCCACTAGCAACTTCATACGTGATTACTTCTATGCCAACAACTGATTTTTCAATTTATTTCATAATCATGACTTCTTTGATCACTGTACTAAATGAAACTGTTAATTGAATGGCACAGACAATATAACTTTTACACTTGAGATGAGTGACAACTATTTATGAATGCTCTACATAGTACATATTGTTCTAAACCGAAGTTATTGTCTTGATGATGTACTAACTCTGCTCTTAAATATCTCTCTTGCTCCTCTGTGATAAAATCTTGGGGAAGGCTTGGGATAAGAACGGTGATGCTGTCATCGTCCATACTGACACGTTTATCCCAATCTATTCCATAGTCACAAGTGTCCTAATAAAAATAATTATTTGATTGATAAATCCTTACTATTTATACTATATCTGCTAAATGGCAAATAAGGTATACCTGATTAAAATTAATTTCTGCCATTCCTTGCACTGCTGTACTTCCAGGATCTTCTACACAAGCTTGTGCCATTCCTAATATCCACAACTGATTTGGTGTTCTGTTATGAGCAGTATGAATAGGATGATTGCACCAAGCATCTCGAAAAAGATCCAATTGAGACTGAATTTTTGGAAGGTATATGAAATGGAGTGCCCAAATGTCTTCAATGTTGTCAGGATCCAAGAGGCCAACATTTTCCATACAATAAAACAAATAGTAGAAAAAATTAATACAACCAGAGAATAAGTCCCTCCATAGACGTTCTATGCGCTGATTGTGCACACTACGGCCCATAATAAAACTTCCCCTTTCAGGACCACGTTGAGGATGTTCCAGCATGAAACGAGCAACTTGCATATTTTCACCACCACAATCAGCCCTTACCCTAGATGGCAAGCCATAGTTGGCCACTGCATGTGAAAATGCTTCTAAAACAGTGTTGGCTTTATTATTCGAAGCTACCTTCAAATACACAGGAACTCGACTGTAGCCATCGATTCCCCCATGAACAACCATTCGCCACCGTACAAGTTTATGGTAGCCGTCAATATGCCACAAAGCATTCGGACTGGATACCTGGTATGACCTACGATGAAGTCTTCTACGTAGCCTAGTTTCTATTACAGTAGGGTCAACACGGTGAAGAGACTGTCTCACCCTTTCTCTCTGGAGTACAATGCCATTGCTCTTAAGCATGCTTTGTATAGCTCGAATACCGCAATCAGGTAAACGCACTGCCAGATCACTCACAAGCTCATCCAACTGATAATCACTAATATCACTAAACTGATTAGGCTCTATTTGATAGTCTCTCATCCTCCTTTGTATCGTGCGAGTGGAACAAGCAAACATTCCTGCTATATCAGTGATCTTGAAATCACTTTCAAGAAGAAACCTCAGCTGATCTTCTGGTATTCCTATTAGTGGGCGGCCACGACTACCTCTGGTGCAGTGAAGCTGCAGCTCATACTGGCTTGTCATTTCTAACAATAGATGCTGGATTACTCTCGTAATTTCCGCTCTATGCTCTTCAGGAAGAAGAGGCTCTACAAGAAGTGACACCCGCAATAATAGCTCCGCACTTTCGATAGCATTTTCTTGGATCTCCAAGTCATAGCAGGGGTATATACTTTCGATGAGTTCTATTGCTTGAATTAATTCTCTTAAAACAGAGTCGCATAGCTCCAGGTCAGACATTTTATTTAAAGAACTGATAATTTAGGTAAAGGGTTTCCTGAAAATATTATAGCGAGCATCGCGTGAACGATAATCGAGCACCGCGTGAACGATAATCGAGCATCGCATGAACGATAATCGAGCATTAGTGAACGGTAATCGAGAATCAGTAACTTGGAATCAACAATTTGATTATTGTCGCATTTGGTATTCCATAGCCAACCACTGTGATCAGGAGCTGATAGGAGTAGCAAATTAAATATCAGCATATGGTGAATTCTTCCTACATGGATTGTAGAAAAACCAGTGCAGTTATTCAATGCACACATTCAATCTGACCATGATACCAAAAGACAAGACAGCATTCAACATGGTAAGACATCAGAGGTTTAGTCAGTGATAGAATAACTTGTGCGGAAGCGCGAATGTCATCCCACACTTTTATGTGGCACTACTGGTTGCTGTCATGATGGGTAGCACATGTAGGAAGAATTCACCATATGCTGATATTTAATTTGCCAGCACAGTGCTCATTAGACTTGGGATTAGAATTGACCGGAAAATATCTTCTTTCACTCAAAGGTTTTCTTCAGCATTCAGTCAAACTAATGCCCCAACAACTAACGTCATGAACCAAGCCCTCCTCTCCTCTTAGCATCTAATGACATTAATTTTTCAAAAAATGGTTTGGACATCCCATCTTTACCACAGTTTGCGCTGCCACCGGAGTTCTTTGGTCAGATTCAACAAGGTCGCAGAATTTTAATCTACTGCTTGCAAATACTGCAGCACGTATAACAGAATTTGGAACTTTCAATGTTAAACTTACCATTCAATCATCATGCATGCACACACTCACATATATTGTACAGTCTTTTAGTCAGTTCTGTTATACGTGCAGTATTTGCAAGCAGTAGATTAAAATTCTGCGACCTTGTTGAATCTGGCCAAAGAACTCCGGTGGCAGAGCTATCTGAATGCGTCGTAATATACCACACCTGTTCCTGATTAAATTATAATGAATAGCTAAATTATATAATAAATTTTTTTTTAAACTCGCTCATTTTATGTGACTTACATTCTGATATCCCCTTTACCATTCAATTTACTTGTATCATGTGATGATCATGAGTTTCGTTAAGAATGATTATGTGCATTCGAAATACAGTCATTTGAATTTGATATGACACAGACTAGCTACTTAGTTATAGGCCCACCTTAGATATTGTGGGGTGCAATGAGGGTCTCCTAATGTGTCCAGAGCTCCCTCACAAAGAATAGCAGTTGCTACCACCAGAATCCTATGGTCCACACTGTTCTGCGAGTCCCAAACTCTACCCGTAGCTCAAACTAGTTGATAGGGTTAGTTAAGTTCATAGACTTTACAAAAGTGGAATAATTATAGGACTGAAGTGAATGAGCAACCAGCCAGTATATATATAAACCAGCTGCTCATACAGCAATAATGGAATGCATAACAGTCGGCACAGCAACAAAAAAATGCACAACAGTACTCGGCTACGTATGTGACATTAAAAAACGAAAAATAGACACAAGTACACGTGAACACACTGGGTTCAATCTGTTACTATAATGTTCTATCCTCTCTGGGCTGAGCCGCACAATTATCAACATAAATAATGAATATGTACTTGTGGACTCTCTCATTATTCATAGACACATAATGTTCTAAAATCAGATTCTGGAAGTCCAATTTTGTAGATTTCAATGATATACTTGAATGAACTAGAATGACTTTGCATAGCTAAGTGCTTCTCCAACAACCTGCCTGATTTAGCTGTGGTTAAAGAATTAGTTTACTTGTCATTTTCCCTGATCAGGTAGATAGATAACTCTTTTGCTTCTGGTAAAATGTTGTGCACTTCTATTTGTGGCTAGATAATCTTACCATAACCAAACTGAGGTGCATCTCTACAATGTCCAAGTATAATTCACACCTACACTTAGCTTGACTGTTTATAAATAATTGTTACACAAAATAAGCAGCGCAATTTATAAATCCACACTGACCTGTTTGTCTGGTTGTTTCTTCCTCATGCATCCTACACATTCCTCGGCTGACTCTAAGATACGCTCTTTCAATGTTGTCCTAGTGGCCTCGGGAGTCTCGTCTTCACAGTGAGTGCGCTCATCGAGTAATCTATTCAACCTCTCCTGATATTGTTCTCTGCATTCCTCATTGCTCAATCTGTGTACTGCCAAGGGTGCATGATTGGTTGCTTTGCTTCTATTTGGCTGTAACTTTCCTCTGACGGTCTGACCAGCAGCAAGCGCTTCGACATACTCTCACGTCACAGCAGAGCTTTCTCTGTTCTTTCCTCATCAGAATAAAATCTATCATGTGGTCCTGTTTGGTAGCAGGGTGTTTCCAGGTGGCCATATGCACCTGCTTCTTTTCAAACATGGTGTTCATTGCAGTAAGACCATTTAATGCACAGAACTCAAGCATCTTCACTCCGGCTTCATTTGCATACACCCATCCCATGCTTTCCTCTAACTTCTCTCCACATGTCGCTATTTTTCTCTGTTTTGTCTATTCTTGCATTAAATCTCCTAGCACAACTAGAATGTCACCATCTGGTATGAGGTCAAGTGCACTGTATGGTCAGAAAAAAAAACCTTCTTTGATTCTGGCAGGAGCCTTGGCAGTTGGTGCACACGCACACCACAGAGAGGAATACACTTTCACTACTTCTGGACCATCAGAGCGCCTCTGTCCTCTTCTGACCAGCTCCAATCTAGCTGTCACCACTCGAGAACTAATAGCATTCCAATTCATTCCTGCTCTTCAACTCATCCAAAATAATGCCCACACCTTCATTCCTCACTTGGGGACTGGTCTCATCCGGCAGTGCTCTGCCAGAATGCAGTAGTGTGTGTCCATCAGCTACCCATACATCATTCCCAAACCACTTCGTTTCTTGTACACCAGCTATAGCTACTTCCAGTCGTTTTAACTCCTTAACAAGTAGATCTAGTTTTCTGTCCACTGCGTGCAAATCTGGGCTGGTTGTATTATCCTGGGATTCTGGTCTGGATTTACAGATCCTTCTATCACCCCCAGCATTCTCCACCAGTGTTCTAATGTTCCATGTACCAAAACATACTTTGTCCTTTTTTGCTCTGATTATCTTTTATGCATCAAAAGATATCACTTGATCACAAGTTGCAAGCTTGAGATAAGTTAAGTAACCAATCTGAACTAGACTACTCCTCATGTTCACAGAGATTGTCTACCAGTCATGTTAGCTCTTACTCCCCCGGGCACCACCGTGGAGGTATGACTTGGATTTAGCCCAGGATGACTTGGATTTAGCCCGGGACACACCCACCCACCCACCCACCCACCCACTCAGTTATCAAAATGGAATTAAATATTAATTAATTTAATAAGAGGGTAAATTTACTTCCTCGATAAAGTTAATTGAAAATACATAAAAAAATCCATTATATAAGAAATTGTGGCTACTTACTCAGATAAACTATGCTCTACTGTGTATAATATATGTTGTGAGCATGCATGTACAAACGATGTGTATAAAGTGTACTAGCTAAGTAGATATTGTTTGTGATGTACAAAAATGATTAAGCTCACAGTAGTGTATCGAAACCAATTATTTCTTACAAAATTCAATAAGTACTTCTCGTGCATCTTTCTTCTCCGCTTTCACCAAGATAGCAAGAAGGTTTTCATATGTTGGTGAAGTTGCCTTATTTCTCCATCTGCAAAGAGCCTCCTGCCTAAAAAATGATATAATACAGTGCCAGCTAAACAGTTACTGATCACAAGAATCAATTATTTATACCTTTGTCCCTTCGGATTGTTTTGGCCTTTTTCATCAATGATGTCTTTTACGTCTATGCCAGTTAAGTTGAACAAGTGTGGCATGTCTTTCCAGCAATCTCCTATCTTGTTAGCTATTTCACAGATGTGTTCTTCTGACAGGTCTTCCTCTAACATATCAGGTCTGATCTTTCCAACATCCGCTGTGTATATCTATAATTAACAATCAAACTCATTTAAACATAAGACAACTGTTAGATATTAGCTATAGTGCAAAATAGTTGATTTTTGTAGAGAAATATACTTTGTACATAATATACTCGCTCACATATCATTATTGAGTAAAATGAATTAAATGAATTCATATGAGACAAACATATGTGGTTAATGATGTCACAAAAGTAATATTATGCCGGCCATTATAATTCAATGAAGAATTTCAAAAAAAAAGAATGCAGATATTAAATCATATGATTATATTTTAATTGTAATCATGTAAATGGCCCCTTTGGCATATTACATGAAACGGTTCATGAAAAAATAACATAGCTATGTTCGAAGTGGCGTAATTTCCTCCAGCTGGTTACTCTTTACCAGAGATTCAGCTCCAAGGACCATATATTTGAGGGGGCATAATTTTCTCGAACACGTGGTGTGGCCTTTTGAGCGAGTCGTGTGTTCGAAAGACCAGAACTACTCGCTCCAGCTGTGGCTAAAAAATTGCATATATGTACCCTTATAGCTGGCATCGAGGTGCTTGCAATGGGAGCTCGCCAAAAATACCACCACTCGCAAGACTAAAAGTCAATTGGCTAAGGTAAGAGCAGGTAGTTAAAAGACGTACAATTTACAAATACTTAAAATACATGCAACATGATACAAGCACTGTGGTTCTGTGCTGAACAAGCTAAAAACATACAAAAGAAATGTGTACACTTTCTAGAGTTACATTATGATTTGTGAGAAAGAAATCCCTGCTCATATTTAAAAGTAATACAAAAAATGTCAAATATTGCAAAAATATGTAATTAAGCATAACTGAGTAATAACAATTTTATTCTACTCGCTTTGCTGCTAATTTCATAAAATTAACTTTTGAATTTGTAAAAGCACTTTTTTGAAATTTATGCTATTCATTATAAAGTAAATGTAGCTATAGCTACCTTCTTGTGACGTGGGTCTTTCAAGATTTCTGGAATTTTCACTGTAGTTTGGAGGTACTTCTATGAGTCTTCCCAGTTAGTTATTTGCTACACATACTTGAAATTGTTTGAAGAAAATAAAGCTATGCAGGCCACAAAAGGTGGATTCAGTTGTTTCCCCCCCCCATGGCAGGCTTGGCAAGCTTTGCAGAAGTAACGGACACATTTTGTACAGCTTTCTACTTATCCATTTGAGAATATGAATCTTGACTCTTGCTACTTCAAGTCACTTGAAAGACTATAGCCATTGTAATAAATCAAGTCCTTTAACCTTGATTAATTAAGTAAGAGAAGAGCTATTCTGCAAAAGAAACTACTCGGTGGAGAAAATGCCCCCTACTCAAGATGCTTGCTGCAGCATTGCAAACGTTCTATATATCAGGCTGGAATTAGGACAAACCAGCATAGAGGTGCATCAAATGCTTCCTTCCCCTGTGGGGCATTCTTGGACAAAAATATCAAATTCCTGGGTACCAGTTTGGGTAACTATCACTGAATAAGTGTCTAAGGCTTGTCGTGAATTTGTAAAATGTTCATGTAAAGGAAATTATTCAAGCAGTCTACTTTACGCAATTGCTAATTTAACCCAGTGGAAATCTGGAGTTCAAATCTTTGATTGCAACTTCTTCTTACTTGCTGTCCGGACAGATTTACTAGTTAAGTTGCTTTGCTACTTGTCTGGCTTTGTTTCGTCTTCCATAAAATCTGGATTTTTTCTTCTTCATCTTCATTTTTAAAAAACTTAACTATTTATACTTGTTATAGGACGCCCAGAAATAGTTGTTTTTTTTTTAATTGGAGGCTACAATTGGAGGCTACAATAGGTTTGAAACGTTTGCATATTCCATGGGTGATAATGCCATTTAGAGATAGAGTTTCAGGGTTAGACAGTGCTTATTAATGAGCCTCAATCAATTGCCAGAGTGTAATGATAGAGTCCTGAGATAATAGTGAATAATCCCTTTGAGTTTCAGAATTGAACCTGGGTTGGGTAAAGGGTCTGGCCTCAGACTACGCCAGGGTTGTTGTTCGTAAAAATTTTATAATGCAGTAAAAAAAAAGAAAAAAAGAAAAGGGCGAGCATTATAAATAGTGGGTGTGGTCAAGTACTGGCCCAACCCTTATATGTGTCCGTCAGAAAAGTACGTTGCGATAGTTGTTGTTAGAAGTTTGTCTGGATTTTTGTTTTGTTGGTGGAGTAGCTGACCAGCTGTTGTTGGAAGGTATTGTCCGCTAATTCGGTGTCGTGCGGTGCTGCTTTTGTCCCAGATTGAGATATAGTCTCCTTTATTCTTGGGAAAGGTGAGTTCTGGGTTGCTGATGAATTCAAACTTTATGTTCGTGACTGACTGACTTGGCCTTACGTAACTTTGGGACTCGGCGTCAAGAGAGAAGTACTCCAGAATACAGAACTTATAGCTAGCTGGAAGTGGTACAAGAATTAGCTACTTGCTGGAACTAGTGGAGGTGATTCTGAATTAGTAAATACAACCCTATATTTACATGTGGAGGTATATTATCTCAGGTGTCTCAATACATTTACTTGCTGACTCTGTTTGGGGCAAAGAGCTCAGTAGAGAACAATTGCACCATCATATTCATGTAGCTGACATTTAAAAAAAATCTATTGTGTGAGGAGAAGGTAGCTGAGCCCAACATTTTGATAAGGTGTGATCATTCTCTCAGTCTTGTCTAGGTGTCTGGTTAGCATTATTTTGCGTCCCATTCTAAGTCTGTCTTTGCTTGACGCTTTCTAGTTCTTCGAGTTTTCTCAACATATTACATATTATAATTATATTATGGGATAGGAAAAGAGGAGGATAGGATAGTGAACTTAATTACCAGTTTGAAGATGTTTTCAAGACTTATAGGGCTTTCTATGCAGCCTTTATGTCAATTCCACCACCCCCCCTCCAATACCCTCTATCCTAAAATTGTTGTTAAAAATACCACCAATCCTCCCCTCCTTCCCACCCCAGTTTTAGTTTTTAGTGATGCTAGACGCTTGACGTGTTGATTTGAGATTGTTGAATGTTACACAAATGAATCAATTTATTTAGCAGTTTAGTACCAACATTCCACAGACTTGACATGTGTGTGTGCTGAATCATCCATATTGCCATGGAGAGGACAGAGAGAGAGAGAGAGATGCATTGTCTGTACACTAACTGGCATACACAGCTGTCTCTGCTGTGAGGAGTAGTTTATAATGAGGGAATTCCATTCTCTGACATCAACAATGGTTGCGTCATTTTGAAGGCCGAAGTTGTTTATTTATCGGTAGAGTTTGCTGTTAATGTGTGCCAACTTTTCATAATCCTGTTGCAATACATAAGCCAATTTCCTCCCCCACAAAGCTAGTGCCTAAATGGGTATGAGTTGTAACAATGGAAAAAGAGAGAGAGAGAAAGAAGAAAACCATTGAATTATCTTGCTTGTTTACCAGTTTTGAAGTTTTATCTAATACCTGGATGTGAAATACATTTAGTAATTATTAAATGCTGTTGAAGCATTCAAGTGAATGAACGGTGGGTAGATTGATTGACTAATTATTAACCCTCAGCGCGCATGCGCGAGAGGGTATGTTAGTTGTCCTGTCTGTCTGTCTGTTTGTCTGTCTGTCTGTCACGCTCTGATTTTGGAGATTACTGACAATTAACTGTTGATTTAGGTATGAACTTACTCAAGACGAAGATTTAAGACCTTTAATTGTGCTACTTTTTAAATTTCGGGCTAATTGTTGAGAAAACATGAAGCTTTCAGCTCCGCGTAGGTACCAGCTTTTATAGGTGATGCCCATGTGAGCAAATAATTTCTGTAGCCAGCGGTGTAGTTTGCTTTATGCTCAGGGAAATTAGCAATGCTGAAAGAAGTGAAGTTTCAGGTTAAAATATATACCGGTGAGTGTTTCTGGCTAGTTTAACTTCTTCTCTTATGAAGACAGCGTTTCCATGCACCTTTTTCATTGCTCGAGCTGTAGCTTGGTAGTGTTTAATAGCACTGAGGGTTCGCACCTTGGGTGCTTCATTTCTCTATGTACTTTCTGTCTTAGTGTGCTCATGTATGTTTTAGTACATCCTTGCTGACATACAGTAAGCCACACCCACTTAGGTCTATTTCAGATTTCTATAACACCACATATAGAACTATGTGTACATCTGCTAGTACATACGTACAACATTGTGTTAGTTACTACCTGCCATTTCCCCGGAGTATCGAATGTCTCAATAGGGCATGTGTTTACATTTTTTCCCTTGTACACATTGCCAGCAACGGTGGGAGAGTCCCCTAACAGCTTTAGAGTCGGGTGACTACAGCAGATGACTACTGCAGTGTATAGCTGCAGAAGACTGTATGAATACATTGCTTTTCCATTTTAGTTTCAGAAATTTTAGTACCTAGACCCCACCCCCCAGCCACTCTACATTTTAGTAGTGCTCGAGGCTACAGGTGGTTTTGCCTGAAGATCCTAATCTGTGTTTAAATCTTAATTGTTTACCCATTACCAGCGAGGAATTTGTTATAGTGGGTGTGGTCATGCTTTATAGCCCATCTTTTTAATGGGCATACTTGCTAATTGAAGGAAATTTCAGTAGGGGATCGTAGGTGAATCTCTTGATTTATTTGGCAGATTCCTGGAGAGGATGTTGCAGAATAGTATGATGCTCCCCCCCTCCCCCCCACCCAATAATGTATTTCTTAAGTGGGAGTTGCCCGGGGAATTTCCTGTGAGTCTGTTGTGTATTTGGATTGGGAGTTTATTTTTACTAGCATTAATGCGTTGAAATATAAGTTGTGTGTGTGTGTGCGTGCGTGCATGTGTGCAATGTAGAGTGTTTACCTTCTCCCAGTGGTGTTGTGCTCTATGTGATAATCCCAGTGTACAGGAAGTGTGCCAATATGCCATTCTGGTGTCCATTACCGTGTGAAATATTATACATGCGCATTCATACACACACACACACACACACACACACACACGAACAAACACACATTTGACACATATACAAGACTTTTTGTTTTGTTTTGAGTTGTTGTTTTTAAACACAGCCATGTCCATTTGTGTTGAGGAGACGTGTGTGCAATGTTTGTGATTATTGGACTAACTCATTAAGTAACATCTTCCTCTTCATCCTCGTCCCTCCCTTCATCACCCCTCCTCCCTTCCTCCCCATCCCCGTCCCCATCCCACCTCTCTCTTTCCCAGATTGGTTTTCTTCTATGTGCTTTCACTTGACTTGTAGCAATACAAGCCCTTTGGTTGGGTAAAGGGTCTATTTATATAGTGGAATAGTAGTAGGTTGCATGTATCACTCTATTTTTGTACACATACAAATTAGCAGAACATGATTCTTTTCCACAATGCAGTGATTCTTTTGTAATTGGGGAGGGAGGAAGAAAATTTTTTCCCCTATCTTAAATGCAGTAGTACAAGGGGACATTACTGCGTAACTTATGTTGGAAAGTTTTCAAAACAAATTGCATTTGGGTATCAAATTTTTTTGAAAACGAAGAGTAAATAGTCCAATCTGATAGTAAAGCAGACTCACACACACACACGCACACACACATTCACCCATACTTTCTATAATGGTACTTATACTACACAAACTTAAATGCCGCCTCTGGCCTCTGGTAAAAGACAAACTCAAAGAGTTCTCCCAAGGATGTTTCTTCTTCAGTAATTTAACTCTTTGTTAAGCACTGATGGTTCACTATAGTCTTAACTGCAAGCTCATGTCAATTATTTATAGTTGTTGTTGTTTTTGTTGATAAATTTCACTTTTAATGTATTCTTCCCATCAGCTTATCGGAATGACGACACAACCACCCACGTATACGGGGTCCAAACCCCCTGATTTCTCACTCCAGCTCCCTAGCAACCCCTTCACTCCCAAGAGACATCCCGTTACCAACGACTACACTATCCTCACCAAGACGCTGGGCGTAGGTGTGAGTGGTAAAGTGCTTGCATGCATCAGCAAAACCAACGGAACAAGATGTGCTCTGAAGGCAAGTCATTGGTTGTGTGTGTGTGTGTGCGTGTGTGTGTGTGTGTGTGTGTGTGTGTGTGTGTGTGTGTGTGTGTGTAGGGGTGTATATGTGTACTCGTTTTAATTAAACTACATTTGAGGAATTGTCGCTGATAAGTGTCCTGATCTTAATGGTGAAACCCCAGTGAGAAGGATGCTATTTAATGGTAATTCCATGAGTTGCTATGGTTTAACTATTTTATACCATAGTTACGTATGTACCTATGGGAAGTTTCTGAATTATTGCTGATAATCGTCCCGGTACAAGTGCACACAACAGGAGAAAATATGCAATGCCTTTAGGAAATTTATCAGAGATAACATTTTAATCTGTGGCTGTTACCACAGCAAACATGGCATAAATAAAATGAACCCCCTCCCCCACCCCCTGTTCTCATATCCAATTTTAATTAGTTTTCCGAGTGTTCAAGTATTGCCTCATAGGGGTCCATGTATCTGGATACGTAGTCAAAGTTATGTTATTGGAGATGTCACATGACAAACATTCGTTTGTGTGGGTGGATACGGTGTGTTTTACTACTTGTAAGTTTGTTGTGAGGCGTTTGGTGTCCTTTCACACGTAAAATTGTTTCATTTTGAGATTTGTAAATCTCATATGTATGTGTGTGTATGTACGTATTTGCTAGTCAGTAGTGAATTAGTTTAGTGGAAAACATTAATGTCTGCTTGTAACTTATGAGGATACTTGATTAAGTGACAGTTTATGAAACATTCTGGGTAAATTTGCCTACACTTGAGCACTCTCTTTTTAACACATAGAATCCATGGATATGAATCCAAAGACTGGGGAAAATATTGTTTACACTGCCTTTAACTGTGATTCCATATATTAGTCACTCGTGGCATATACGATTCATTACCACAACAACATCAACTCTGATACAGTCACTAGCAGTTGTTGATTCATATCATGGTCAGCCTCTAGGCTGTCACCATTGATATTACAAAAACAAAAAAAATTATACTGATCTTTCCCCCTGAATGTGTTTGGCTATTTAAGTTTCTCTCTGTATGACTGGTAGAGCTATTACACTGGATGTTTTTATTGAGCATGCTCTTCAAATCAGTCATGTGATGAGCATGTGTGTGCACATGTGTGTTTAGATATTGAGGGATATCCCCAAGTCTCGGCGCGAGGTAGACCTCCACTGGCGTACGTGTAATCATCCCAACATTGTCAACATCAGAGACGTGTATGAGAATGTCTTCATGGGACACCGCAGTCTCATGGTCGTCATGGAATGGTGAGGAGTGTGTGTGGGTGGTAATAGTAGTAGTAGTAGTAGTAATAATAATAATAATAGTAATATTAGTAGTAATAGTAGTAGTAGCAATAATAGTAGTAATAGTAGTAGTATGAATAACTCATTAAGTCATGTATGTACTACAGATGATCTTCTTTAATATAATTATGCTTCATGCTGAAACTGTAACTTCCTTTGACTGACTGGATTTTAATTATTCGGCTGAGAATTTCTTTCCAATGTGGAATCTTTCTTAACCTGGATCAATTGATCCCTAAAAATCCCTTTCAGGAAAAAAGAAAAAAAAGAAAAGAAATTAAACAAGCTTTCCTGTTATATCTCTCTTGTCATAATTTCCGTGGTTGCCCACATGGGGCGATGTATGTAGGATAGGTTGCACTTGATAGTTCAGATTGAATGTTTTGAGTATGAAGATGACAAGTGTTACATTACGGGAATGGTTGGGTTTTAACAAGTCTAAAATTCAAGGAAATCTGTAAAATTTATTGATAAAGATTGTACAGCTTTTGACTATACGTATGTAGTCAGAGGTTTATTTGGGATATTAGCAACCTTCACAAACCTCTCTCTCTCTTTGTCTCTCTGAGAGTTCTTGGAAGTACGATCTGTTCATATAGAGTTTGTTTCACCTTTCATGAAATACACTCTACATGGGATAGTGGTAGCCTTTACTCAGCAGGGAGTCATACAGGATTTTACGCTGGGAGTGCTGCTGTACTTAGCCACACCCTTTTAAAAAACCCACACTACTTTGATGCACATGCCTATATGAAGGTGTGTATACTTCACACTGATCAGTGTTTGGTCACGTGCATGATTTTATACATACATGTACTCATAGAATCCAACTTTAGCTATTGTACTGTATTAATCCAAATATTCTGGTGGAGGGAAACTGCGGCTGGAGGGGGGAAATCCCATGGCACCCATACCTCTGTATGAATCACTGCTCAGAGAAGGATGTTAATCTATCTCTTTAGTCGCAAGAGAACATCGGGTAGTGTAGAATAGGGGGAGGGGCTAGAAGTGGGTTGGGCTGCTTACCAGTATACTTACTACTCTGTACCAAGGAGAATGTCTCCTCAGAGATGTTATCTGATGATCTAGCTTATACTTCTTTTTCTCACGCTTCATTACCTGATTTTAAATGTGTTGACATGTGTGTAGTATGGAAGGAGGAGAGTTGTTTGACAGAATTCAGAAGAAAGGGCATTTCACGGAGAGAGGTAAGTGCGTGTGTGTGTGTGTGTGTGTGTGTGTGTGTGTGTGTGTGTTTGTGCATGCTATATGAGGGAAAATCAACTAATTGTATGCACACAGTATTGTTATTGTGTATACATGTATTGTATATACATGTATAGTATATAGTGCTTACATTGACTTACATTTGTGTGCCTCATTGTGGTGTGGCAAGTGGGGGGAGACACAGTAGACTGCCACCAGAGTTGCACAGGACCAAGCTTGTAAGGGCTTCCCACAACCCAAGTCACAGAAGTTAAAGTCTGTCAAAAGGATTATGAGATTAAAGCACCAAAATGTACAACTGCAGCACATGCCACAGACCAGCCATATATATAGACAACCAGTCTGAGCATGCTCAGATATAGTCATGTGATACAGCACAGTGGTGACACAAGAATGGAATGTTTGGTGAATGTAAACATACGTTAGCTACAGTGGGTGATGGATATGGATGATAACACAGTCACTAGTTATAACAGTGTCCTGAACTATTTGTGTGTGTGGTGGGTGGATCCACCACACTCATATACATGTATATCTCATAGTTTGCTCACCTGTAAGCTGGTAAATGTAAAAAGAGATCTCCCTAGTTAGCCTCTTCTTTTCTCACTTTCCTCTTGTTTTTAGTTTCATCAACCTTTGAGTCACTCAGTTTAGTGTGTGATATGATGTTTTGTGATTGTGTGTATTTTCAGAGGCGGCAAACATAGTTCGCTGCGTGTGTATGGCAGTGGCTCATTTACACCACATGAAGATAGCTCACAGGGATCTGAAGGTGTGTTGGGTTGGGGATGGGGTGTGTGTGTGTGGGTGGGGGGGGGGGGGGGGGGGAGGTAACACACATGTATGTAGGATATGATGAAGGTGAGATTGGGGGCACTGGGAGAGAGTGAGTGAGTGGGGGAGGGGGAATGATGATTGGGGGCACTAGGGGGAGGGGGAATGATGATTGGGGGCACTAGGAGGAGGGAGAAACTGGGAGGGGAGAATAGCATACAAACACACATATGTAGTTTCACAGAAATCTGAATGGGGTAAGTGACATACAAACACACATATGTATTTTTACTTATGCTTGAAGGTGAGCTGCATGGGAAGAAAGCATTATACAAACACACATACATAGCACACAGAGTCCTGAAGGTGGGCTAGGGGACACAGGACGGGAGAAAGTATCATAAAGCACACATTAGACCTCCCCGTTGTGATTAATTAATTATAAAGGGGCAACCTTGTTAACTAGTGGCTGTGAGCAAGTGACAACTATTAGTTATCCATTGGGTCACTGCATGGCTGTTGGGATTTTACTTGTGGTGGTGTTTTGGTCATTGTCGTTCAGCCTGAAAATCTACTGTTCACTGACACCAGTGAGACTGCGTCGTTGAAGTTGACAGACTTTGGTTTCGCCAAGGAGGTGCGCGGAGAGATGGACTTGGCCACGCCCTGCTATACGCCTTACTATGTCGGTACGTGCTTGGTTTGCTAGTACTGGTATATAGAGACGTTTACAGTATGTGTATATGCATTCCTGTAATATTGATATACGTAAAGAGGTGAATCTTTTTAGTTTTAGACCACTAAGGTATTTCCAGCTTCTCCTTTCCTCCCTCTTCAGTACAGAGATAGTAATAAAGTTGTAACAATAGTTTAGCAAATTTTTAAAGGATTTACAGTACATTTGTTGTTGTTGTTGTTGTTTGTTGTTGTTTATAGCCCCAGAGGTGTTGGCGCCAGGGAATTACGACATGTCATGTGATATCTGGTCCATAGGAGTCATCACCTACATCCTGTGAGTGACTAAGATCACCTAATGAACACCCTTTACCTATTCTTCCATTTATGTTCATACCATGCATTGGTAAAATCTTACTGCACTATGGTAATGGTATTTTCAACATCTTGTTATTCAGTGCCAGACTCATAGCTTTCCCTGTGTCACAATGCCACTAGTACATGCTACAGACCACATATTATGCAAGATGTTCAGAGTGTGTGTCAGTTCTGAAAGTACATAGAAAGGAATAATAATTGATTTAATGTGTTTCAATGTCATGAATCACATAAAAAGGATGTTTGCTTTATTCTGGAACTCTACCAGGTTTGGGTTAAGTGAATTAGAACTGATACTGGAACCTAGTATTTCCTTTTGTGCAATGAAACCAGTTATGAATAGGAAGTCACGTGTGCATTATGTAACTGTACAATGCTTTGTTTCTCTGTTTACTCTAATTACCTGCAGCATTTGTTGGGCATCACGGATAGGTTCCACTTAACGTATGGATTTCAAAGCTAGCGGTTTTCAGGGTTTCATCTGTATATACTAGCCACACCCTTTTTTACAACCCACACTACTTTGATGCCCATGCTTATGTGAGTGTGTATATTTCACACTAATCAATGTTTGGTCACATGAATGATGTTATAATCTATGACTCATTTCAACCAAGGGCAAAAATAAACCGTGAATTCTGTGGGGGGCATACCAACATTAAAAGATTTGCCATGCTATTCGTCACCTCTTGTCAAGGAGAGAGCAAATGCGTCTCCTCCCGATTCCTTAAGCTATCACCTGCTTATAAAAATATAGCACGTATTATGTCTCTACTGATTTCATTTGGTGTCTTTTTGGATGCATCTTTGGCAGGTTGTGTGGTTATCCACCGTTCTACAGCATGGGCGGAGCTCCGATATCACCTGGTATGAAGAAGAGAATACGTGAAGGGAAGTACTCATTCCCTTCTGCGGACTGGTCGTCTGTCTCTGACAATGGTGAGGCATAAACTAGTGGCAGTGGGGAGTCTGGAAGGATGGTGTGTGGTGTCACTGGTCGTAGGAATTAGAGTGGAAGTCAGTGATCAGAAGGAATGATAGCTGATAATTTGCAAATGAAAGTTGCATTAAAGAGAAAAGATGTACTTGGAAAGTGATGCAGTTTTTATTTATGTATTTGACCTGTATATGGTGCCACCTTTACCTTTCTGTGAACATCTTTGCCCCCCTCTCAAACTTAATAATTAAATAATGTTTAACTGGAGCAGTTGAAAAGAATGAATAGAGGGCTTATCTAATGTGATTTTTGTTTGTGTTTGTGTGTGCATGTGCGTGTCGTGTGTTTGTGAGTGTAGCTAAGGATCTGATTCAGAATTTGCTGAAGACAGAAGCGAAGAAGAGATTGGATATTGATGGCATCCTAAGACATCCATGGATATGTGTAAGCTGTGGTTGCCGGGGTGAAGTCTGGGCATAGTGCATTGTCATGTGAATTTTCATGACTACTCCTAGAGAGTTCATATGAATATAGTTTAAGGTGTTCGAATTTGGATCAGTCCTCAAATCCTTTACATTGTGTGTGTTTGTAGAACTACCAGACAGTCCCTGAGACACCATTGGCTTCATGTCAAGTCCTGAAGGAGCAACAGGAAAAATGGGTGGATGTACAGGTGTGTGCAGTGTGTGTGTGTGTGTGTGTGTGTGTGTGTGTGTTGGTGTGTGGTGCAAGATGCTGTGGTGTTGGCTAGTGCATTCCATTTGAACTCAATATTCCATAACTAAAGGCCCTAATTCAATGTGCTAACTGGGTACCCATGCCACAAATATCGGGGAAAATTTTTTCTGTGGCATCATGTTGCGTTGTGGCTGTATAGAAGACAATGTATATTATGTATTCTGTGTGTGTATGTGTGTGCAGGATGAGATTTCTGAGGAGCTTGGTAACATGAGGATAATGCCAGCCAAACTGAAGGCCATAGGAGAGTCTCTCACCAACAACAAGCTACTCAAGAAAAGAAAAGCCAAGGCCAAGAAATAGTGGAGCCCTATGATGCTTTCGTGGACTATGATAAATATAATTTTTTTTAGTCTCAATTGTGTAATGTACCTTTATTATGAAGTCATACTCTTATTTGTATTTAGCTAAACAAACTGTACTGAAAGCACATTGACTTTTATTATTAGTGTGTTGATGCTGGATTGCACTCCCATTTCTGCAAACATACAGAACTGAAATATTACACGTCCCTTTACCAACAGCAAAGCTCTCCGTGTGTGTGGTACGTATAATTGTCGTGCAGGGTTCAGTTGTTGAGCGCAAATTATAATCTCCGTAAACTAAAGTACGATGTGTGTTCTAACACCCTAACAACTCCCGCCAGCCTGGGCAGACATTTGAAGTATCTATGTAGTGGCTGCCAGCCTTTATAGTTCTTCTGCTAGAGTTAACGGGCGTCTTTGCTAACTATAGAGTGCTGTGTCACTGGCGCTGAGCGGTTCTTTATCGTACAACCATTCCAAAAACAACAACAAACAACCGAACTGATCATGTACTCTTCCTGTGCGCCGGGCGCACAACAAAATTGGGGGGAAGTGGGTCATCCACGATAAAATTTTTGGCGGTCAATTCCCCCAAAAAGCTCACCTCCCAGCACACACACACGACATAAGCGTGTGCATGTTTCGTACACCTGGTGTAAGGTGGTTGTGAAGCGTAGCTTACTACGGCCGAGCGTTGACTGGCTGGCAAGTGTACCGATTGAGTGGTCTCCCAGTGGATGTTACAACATTTGGGAAGTCCACCATTTTGTTATTTTTAGAAGTCACTTCCCATCACATGCTCATGTGGTGGGCTGGGAAATCATTTCTTCAGAGTTCTGAATAACCAGGGAAGTACTGTGTTGGAGAAACAGTTTGTGGACAAGGGCAACTACTTGAAAAGGGTAAACAGATATACTATGTGTTTTGCTCTTACATTGTTAAGTGTAAATTGGGTTGCTAGCCTATGTGATGTCGGCCATTTTGAATTGTGGGCACATGTTTGGAATCTGTTTGCTACAGGATAGGAAAGGGATATTTGGTTCTGTGGATGTTCAGCAGAGTGTGGGAAAGGTAGAGGAGCCCTTTGTAGGTGGTAATTAACTTTTGGATGAACTTTAGCAATATAATCAGTTGGCAGTCTTCTTGTAGGCAGTAATGCTGTATAATGGGAAATTCTATGGAGTTGAATTTTCTAATATATATGAGGAAGTGAAAGATAGCATGAAGAACATTTATTTAGATGTTTTCTTTGAAGCTGTACAACCAGTGGTGTTGTTGCCAACTGGTGTACTGGTGTGTATTGTGTAGAAGTGTATATGGTAGGCACTCAGGTTATTTCAGTACTAGAGATGGAATGGCAATATGGTTAGTTTGCATTGAAGATTGTGCGTGATTTCTTATTGTCACATATTTTGCACCAGAAGAGTCTACCATCAGCTATATTCTAATGCTATTCATAATGTGGTTTCTCCTTGTATGGTCCCAGTGGACTAGTTACTAATATTGTTAGCATGTGCTGGAGATGTCTGTTCCCTTGTTAAACTCTTTGTCATGCCATGTACCATCTGTGGGTGTACCATCTGTGGGGTACACTGTATGTATGTATAGTCAGCATTCTAGTAAATGCCCACCAATGTTCTAATGGAATGTTGTGAACATGTTGCTTTAGTGTTATGGGAAAGTGTGTGTGTGTGTAGTGGAGAGGGAAGGTAGGTGTGTGTGTGTGTGTGTGTGTGTGTGTGTGTGTGTGTGTGTGTGTGTGTGTGTGTGTGTTTATGTGAGTGTATTTGTATGTGTTTTTGTGTGTGTGTGTGTGTTTGTATACATGTGTATCAAAGTACAGTGCATCAGTGTTTGTGTAAGTTGCATGTATTATTCCATATATGTTCAGTTCCGTGTCGTGGCTGATTTCAATCCTCAGGATGTTTGTGATTTTTTTTTTAGATTAAGAGCATGTAAGCATATAATAGCTCTTAAAGTCAAAAACATTATGGTAATATTTATTTGCAATGAAGTAGGAAAAAGAGGCTTCTCTTATTTGAAGTGTATGATATTTAGAATTCAATTAAAGCTGCAATAATCTTGACTATTCCAATTTTAAGTGTGAAATCAAGTAGGGAGGATGGAGTAGGAGAAGGGGCTCAACTTTTATAAATCTATTTTCAGACGATTGTCAAATTATTATTTTTTGTGGTTGTAATTTTAGACAGTTATGGCTAGCTCTCAGCAGTATGGCTGGATAGAGTCTGATGTGGGCGTGGTTCTGCCCTCAGCCAGAGAAGTGGAGGAGGGGGAACTAAGCGACGGGATTCCTTCCAGCGATGAAGATGTCTCTCCTAGATCACTTGTAATAGATGCCCAAGACAACGAGGAGCAGATAGGTAAGGGGAGGCAGGGAATCATGATGTTCATGAAGTTTAAAGTTTGGTTAGGGAACCAGAAGAAGTGGACGTGCTTTTATTATAAATTTAACGAGTGCTTCCTACAGTTAAAATAAGTAAATGGAAAAATAAAAATTAAGTTGTCATGCCAAGTTTGACTCCCTCTCTCTCTCTCTCTCTCTCTCTCTTAATCTTTAGCTTCAGGTTCACCCACTTCTCTTATAGAGATGACAACGCCCCCAATTGAGCTGGACACGCCTCCCATCTTTACCACCATCAACGCCCCCTCCCCGCCTCCAGCCTCGTATCCTGCCTCGTCCACGCCCTTTGACTTCCCACCTCTTCTGCCGACTTACCTCATGGCTGGCAGTATCCAGGCAGCCAATTCCTCCCAAGCTCAGGAGACCACACCCACTCTCAATTCCATTGCCGCTATGACAGACGATGAGGATGTCAAGTTTGTTGCCAGAGTAGAAGTATCTGGTAAAGGTCAGTTGTCGTAATAGTAGTGTGAACGTGGAAAGACAGGCACTTATCATGAGGACTGTTTTTTTGTTGTTGTTGTTTTTAATTTCTTGATAGAAAACTGCTGTTGGGAGCTTTGCATTTCAGTAGTGTGAAGCTGTTAGCTCTGTGTTGTTTGAAAATCGCTATTTTTGTAGCAATCCTACCAATTTTGACAACGAATGGCATCTGTACACACACACACACACATATACACACACATATACATACATATACACACATATACACACATACACATATATACACACATATACACACACACTTTCCCCCTAGAATCAACAAATGTACGAATAGATTAAGCAAAGCTATGTGCAGATTAAAAACTAAAAAATAAAGTGAAATGCTGATGTTTGATATATTTTTTTAGCTATTTGATCTCTTAACTCTGTTATTGAGGGTTTTATTTTTTATTTATTTTTTAAATTTTTTTTTATATTTGTGATAGAAGTTAGTATCCATGAACAATACTTTACTGCGTATTGTGCACCACAATTGCGTTTTGTAGCTATTGTTGGGGAAATTGGGTAAGGTGGGAAGGAGGGAGAGAGGGAGGAGCGGTTGTGTTTTTGGGTGTTTTAATCTCAGGGTTATCCCCACTCATCCACCCAGACCTCTCCGTGCTCTCTATGGTCATGTGTTAGGTTTGGGAATGGTTAGGGCTGGAGGTATGGCGAAGGTCAGCAGAGCTGGTGTGAGTTAATGCTAGCCTTAGCATTTGCAAACACTGCCATGTGGGTATTCTATCTGTTTCCTGACACTTAATTTTGGTAACATGAAAATAATTTATTCATAAAACGCCACTTATGCAAGTCTTCAGTGGTTGGGTACCAGAAATCTTTCAGGTTTGCCTTCTTTGGGATTATAATTTTATTTTCAGTTGTGCACAATGCTTCAACCTCTTAGGTTTGGGGAATCCCTTAATAGTGTAACTTAGTTACACGTTGCCGTTTGACCTGGGCTAGCCCATACCATGGTCATGTGATACGGCTGTCCACATATGTGGGCAGGTTTGTGGTATGATCCCAATATTCTTACTTTTGGGGTGGGATGGGATGGAGGGGGTGGGGGGGGGTGGGGGGGAAGTGGGGAGGCCTTGTTAACATGAGTATTTTGCTGTTACCTAACTGAGGAGGCTTAGTGGCGTACCCAAGTTCATACCACAAATAACTTCTGACTGCTTCGTAACACACATAGATACTCAGCCACGCCCATTGTGTTCCTCATAATGGGTAAATGTTGTATTGTCCGCTTGTAACGAATTGGTTAAAAAAATCAAAAAGTGAGATTGAGCCCACGTGACCTATATCTGACTCTTGGTTATGTTAATCTGTTTGTTTAAATTCTCCGTGCGGCGGCCACTGAGCCTGGGCCCAACCTCTCTTTGAAGTGCTCACTAATGCTATTTATCTCACTGGTTCTGAGTTTGTCTGGGCACTATGGGTTTGATAGCCAATGAATAACATTACATAAGTATCAACCAGGAAATAGAGCAGAGTGATTTAGTTATAGATTTATTTGTAGAGGACTTTATTCCAGCTACTGTTGACACGCCCACTACCAATAGCCGCTCACTACCAACCACACTGTACGCATGCACTTCATAACATTGGCTCAGATTAATACACTGACTAATGGTGTTGCACCCGCCAGCTGTTTAGTCTGCAGTGAGTTGTTATTGGCACGGTTCAATCTGCCATTGCTAATCTTGCTAAACTCCATGTTTTATTTTGCTTGCCTTTAAGTATATATTGAATCAATCTGTAACTTCTGAAGCACTACAGGTGCAAGCCCTGTACTATTCTGATGCTAATATTAAAGCACAACACTGCAAGCCTGCATCATGTGTAGTGCTTGGGTGTATCACATAGGAAGAAAAAGATCGTCCAACTGGAGTGCTGTATAACCAACCCTCATGCTGCATCAAAAAGGTAAAATGAGGAAAAGTCCACAACCCTCAGTCACCTCCTCACTGGTTTTCTGTCCTGAGATTTCAGCTGGCAAACAGGAGTTGTATGGCTCAACCTCAGATGTGGGGGCAGTTCCTAAAGATATTTATGGTAGTTATTCTCAGCACAGCTGGGAACTGTGGGTTGAGTTATCTATGAATATTAGTGCTTGTTTGGCACATGATGACCCTACCTAAAATATTTACTAAGTGTACATTCTAGCAATTGAGAATTTTTTTTTATAGAAAATCATTAGGGAATCTAATGTCCAATTTTATGCCACCAGCAGAATTTTTTCAGGCCTTTTGCCCCCCTGAGAGTTGTTTAGCTTTACTTAACCTTTGGAGACTTTGCCCACAGATTTTCATAATTTACTGCTAGGACATGTTTTGAGTATCCTAAAGTTATAGTGGTTTGTGTTGCCCCTCGCTAGGCTTGGAAGTTTTTACCCAATGGTTCGTCAAAATTATTACTCTGTCATAATCACATATATTTATATATGTATCCCATTGGACCGCCCCAGGTATGTCTCATTTCTCTCTGCTCACTTACTCACAGTTAAGCTCATTACCTTTATCTTTTCGCCAGCCAACCCCTTCTATTCCTAACTAAAGAAAAAAAACAACGAAAACGATGTGCAGTAGCCATATTGAAATGTATGTCAGTATTGATTGAGTGAGATGATAAGGAGGTTGCTGGGCATACAGTAGATAGTCCCATCTATCCCCCATCTTGGCATCTATGGTTAGGGTTAGGGCAGGGAGAGAAGTAAGGCTAAAGAAATACACAACCCCTAAAACTGTCTGGAGTAATTCTAGGTAAAAACCTTAGATAGGGGCAAGGGCTAAGGGATAGGCAGTTATGGCACAATATGTAGCAATCATGGACTGACTGATAAAGAAATACACATTCAAGTGAATTTATAATGGACATTGCATTCCATTCTTATAGAGCTATAGTCATAAATAATGGTTCTATTATTCATTGGCTCCATAACCCACAGTGTCTAAGTTAGCTTACAATATGCAACTTGAATAGCATTAGTTCACACCTGGAGTCTCAGTAGTGACACAAAGATACCATTGTGAGAGAACCAATCTCATTTTATATATTATATTTAGTGATTGCTAAGTTAATTCATTTAATTTTGTTGTTGTCATTTTTTTATTCCCCTTTATCTAAGGAAGTATTATACCTTTTTGTTCTACAACCAGAGTCTGAAGTCAATAGTGACATTTTTTTTGTTTATACTGAATTCTATTGCTACAAGAAAGACTCAAATTGTTTTTTGTTTTTTTAAGTTGTTGTTGACTTTTTTTTTTTTTGCAGGTGAAGATTGATAAAAATATTTATGTAGCTATTTTTATTTATTTATTTATTGCTGGTTCGGCAAATTTATGAATCATAAATAAAAGAGCAAATCAGTTAAAAACAACAACAACAACAAAAAATAACAACGAGGTGTTCAGAATAATTGATTTTTAATTTGGGGAAGTGTGGTGTGAACTCACTATTAAGTAAGTGAAAGATTATTTTGTTTAGCATTTGCTGTATAATACTGAGGTGTGATTGGAAGGGGCAGTAATGTAAGGATATAGAATCATCACGTGAGACAAGTGACCTTTTTAGAGCAACTGCTACTTTGCTAGTTCCTGTACTTTCCCTTCAAGCTTTGGCCTTTGAGTATGTCATTACCAGTGGACATGTATCTTGTTGCTACTCAACTATCCCAATACAAAGAGTGGTAAAACTGCTGAATCAGCAATCTCAGGAGGCAGTTTATTTAAGCAGAGAATGGCTAAAGTATTGTATTTATTTGTGTTGTGTTAATATTACTGGAAGCATGTACTACATTACACTATATTATTTCTTTTTTTTCCCCCTTCAGATTTCAATGCAGTCGATGTCTTATGCATTTACAAGTTCCGCTGGGACCACGACTATATAGAAGTGCTGACGCGGCAGAAGTGCGTCCCACTCATTCCTGTGAAGAACCTCTACTTGAAGGCCATCCCGGGGCTCAAACAAAATGTCCTGTCAGCCAGGATCTCCAAGCTGGGCATTCGGAGCCTGGTGCTCCCTGAACCTTACATCACCACCGTGAAGAAGCTCGGCCTGGGGCTGAACGGTAGCTCACATTACGTTACTATATCAGATTTCGTGAAGATCTGCACTTACTTCAAGCGCCAGGCTCCCGCGTTGGTTGGGAAATTCGATTTCGTGTCTTCTGATTTAGATCCGGAGGAAGTGTTGCATCTTTTCAACGATCCCGACACGAAGAGCAGCAAAGAACTGCTGGATCAGCTGTCTCAGGAGGCTGTCAAGAGAGATCCCAATGCCGGGAATGTGGTAGGAATGAGACCAGGAGCTAGGACTGCAGATTTGTTCAGCCATCGGAGTGATGGGAGTAACCCAGATGGATCTTTCAATCTGTCAGAAGGTACACAATATGTACGCACATGTTATACTGGACTAACCCCCCCCCCCCCCCCCCCCCAACTTCCACTTCAATGAGATATGTTACTGTTAATATTATTATCTTAACTTTTTTTCCCTACTTAGTTATTTATTTATTTATTTTATTTGTGGCTTTTCTCGTCAACTTCCATAAGGTAGTATGTATTGCGTTTCCTTTTTGTCAACTTTTTAAATTCCCTGATTGTCGCAGTTGATGCTCGTAAACTTACACTATCGGATGGGCAGTCACTGTACTTCATAGTGAAAGACGGCATTGCATTATTGCCCAATCCTGAACTGGCCAAGATTCTGCCTGCTGTTAGTCGCACAGCAATGGAGCACATCAGGAACAGCTATGGCATATCAGTGGAACAGGTGTGTGTGTGTGTGTGTGTGTGTGCAGGTGTATGCTTGTGCTTGTGTGTATATTTGTGTATGTAAGTGTGTTTGTACATGTGGGCGTGTGATACCAGTGCACACTACTGACCAGTAAGTGTGGATACTGGTATATGTTATGTATGACACATTTTTCATTGAAAGCTTTCATGTTGTCTCACATTCTATGGCTTCCTTTAGATTCTTCACATTTATAAGAGCTGATTTGTAATTAAATGGAATCCGGTGTGCAGTTGCAATCACAGTAATACTATTTCCATACACAATAATATACTTGAACTTATGATCTAGAATCAGTATTTCCTTTAGCTCAAGTAGTTAATGAGGGCGTGTGAATTAAAAAAAAAAGGCAACTTAGAGTTGTTTAAAAAAAAATCATACTATGATGACATAAGGTAAAGGGTGGTCCATCCCAACCAATAGTTCATACTGTGAGTCTAGTAGTGAACATTTACTATTAATCCATATAAGTCTTTATTCTGACATGTCCATTTGATCTCTTTTTTATGTCCATGCATGTTACTCAGGCCACCAAGACCCACATGGCCATGTTGAAGTTCCTGGGCGTGGTGAGTGTGAAGGCGGGTCGCACTCTGCTCTACAAGGCTGTGGATGTCATCACCATGTTCCAGCACTGGAGGACTGCCATACCTGACTTTGTCCACCAACTAGCTCAAGGACATGTGAGGCATTGAGTGGTATACTTGATGTAGTGGTTTGGTAAAGGGAGGTATTATGTGAATGGGTGGGGCCGTATGGAGGGAAGTATTGGAATGTTGTTTACTGTGACTTGTGTAGTGCCAGTAGAGTAGGGAGTTTTTGTGTCTTCAGCAAGGCTTACTGAGCTCATAATGAATATATCTTACCTCACTCAGTTTTGAAAACATTGTTATTTTGAAACTATCTATTAAAAATTTAAAAGACAGGCTGACTTAATGAAATTAAAGCTGATTTATTAGAATTGAAATGCACCTTAGTTGGTTTATTACACCGTCAGGAACCATGTCATGATCATGTGACAGAATACAGGTTCCAACATTCTGTTATTAGTGTTTGCTGCAGTGCTGTGCCGTCACATGTTTTGTTTAAATGATTACTAGCACACACCAATACGAAGGTTTGCTAAGGCTTCTGTGCATGCCCATTATTCCCTTATTTCAGCAGTATAGAAGGGACAAGCTGTCAAATAGATTGCTAATTTTTTAGTTTCTTGTATTATACTTGAGTTCCCTTCTCGTGTAGATTCCAGAGGAAAAAGTTCTGGTGGCTCCCACTAACTATCAACCTTCCTCAGGAACTACCTTACCAATGTCGTCTTCTGCCATGAACAAGCGAACACCCACTCCTCTCGCGGCCAACGCCCAGACGGGACAACGCCCCTCTTCACACTCCAACACGCCCCCAGTGCCTGCCACTTCTCATCCTTTATATCATGTCAACTCTGGGATAAAACAGGAGTTTTACAGCCACGCCTCTCCTTCGTCCGATCGACCTTCTCCCATGACTGGTATAGGTCAGAGTTCATCTCGAGATGGTCTATATTCGGTTGAATCGAATTCACCGAGAGTCCCGTATTCTGCTTCTTCTTCCACGTCGAGATCCACGTCGCGGGATGGCATTGAGAGGTCTGGCTCTTTCCCTGTCAGCAAAGGCACCAGGAAGGCAGATTTCTCCATGTCTGGTAAAGGGGTGGAACAGATCAATCTAGCGTCGATATCTTCTTCTTCGTTAGCGAGTGTGGGACTGGATGGGAGTCAGCTGGGAGGGAGGAGCAGTGACCATTCTTGGATCAGCGGATCTTCCCCAGGTGAGGTGGAACGGAGAAGCTCGACTGACTTCAGCAGTGAGCAGGATTTTTCTAGTACTCTTATCCGAGAAAATAGGCAGGGATCTATTTTGGATGGGAAGTCTGGAGGCGGGGCATCGCCGGGTGAGATGCTCACGCCTGAGACGTTCCAGCTCCCTGTGCACATGCTCAGTTCTATTTCCGGAGGATCGGGTAGTGGTGCCGTTGGAAGAGGAGTTGGTCAGGCCAACCCAACTTTAGTTAACTCTGGGCTTGTATCAGTCGGTAAAGGATCACCATTGGAGGAGAATCGACTGAGTAACCGTGGCAGTATCCACAAAGTGTCCAGCGGTGTGTCTGTGGAGAATAAGACGAGAGAGCGGAACAAGAGACGAGGGTCTAGCAGTGGACCTCTGGATGACCAGAGTAAGTTAGTACATCTCACACTGTAGTATGTTGATGTTATAACAAATGTGGAGGTACTGTAGAACATAATAAGTTAGAACAAGGTGTTCTGATGACCCATACCATACAAGAAAAAACTTAGTCACCCCACCTTGAGGGCAGGGACACTTACTGTCCCTCTGATTGCGCGTAGTGTCCCGTTGTTAGGAGCAATCGCTGCGTGTTAAATTAGTTAGGTGCTGTGTAGCCATTGTGAACTACCACTTTTAGGATCCTTCAGGCCCTAAGTAGTGCCCTCGCTGTGCTCGGGGACGCTACAACCTAAAGCATTCAGGACCCTAAAAACGGTAATTCCTTCCGAGGTAGCGCCTGTTATGTGGAGATGCTGCAACAGAAGTGTACAAGTTAGAATAAGGTGTTCTGATGACCCACACCATACAACAATAAATGTTATGACAAGTGATTTGTTTACAAGATAATTTAGTTGTGGCATACATACTTTGTTATATTGCTTTTTAGTGATTGCAATCAACCATGACGGATTAAACATTTAATGGCCAAATACGCATTTTTTAGCCACTGTATTTTGTCCTTGAATCTACCAAATATGCTATACTGTTCCACTGATTATTTTTGTTACATCACTTTGCCTGTCTCTGTGTAGCTCTAGAGTATTCAGTGGTACAATGGGGGGAGGAGTCTCTCACTCTGCTTACTCCTGATGTGGGAATGGAAGGATACCTGGCCATTCCAGAATTGGTACGGAAAGTCTTCAAATCACGTTCCTATGTCAGTGGCGACATTCGGACGAGACTTGGGATTCACATTCTCCCGGCGAGTGCCCTCCAGATTCTCACACTCAGGACGCGAGGGAGCATAGAGATTACCACTGGTAGGTAAAGGGTCATTAAACTAAAATCGTATTTGATTACTTTTTTTATTGTATTTTTTTAAATTTTTAAAAAATTCTCTTAGGTTCCAAACCTGCACAACTGAATGTTACATTGTGTATGTAGCTTCAGCTGAGGCGGTGCTTTTTCATGCATCATATTTTATGTGTTTGCGTTTGTAGGCAACATCAAATTACTCTCTCTTAGTGATGCCGTTAAGCTAGCCGTGGTGGGAAATATAGAAGTACCTGGAGCTATCATACACCTGCTCAAGAACACTAGCTTGGTAAGGGATCTCCAAGTATAAATCACAAATATTTGTCTGCCTTTATTGTTGTCAATATGTATTTAGTGCTTTGCTTATATCTGAGTATTAAAAATGAGCTCATTTAGTGTTTTTTAGTAAAAACGATATATAAGTAGGGAAAAATCCGAGGGAGGAGAGAAGCGTGTGAAGTGAAAAGTTTCTATAGTTACTAATGTGAAAACTGTTTGTTGCTTGACGTGACGACGTGGTTGCTGGCAATGGGTATCCGTTACCGACTAATAATACTAGGAATGAGCCACTCAGGACCTAATTGAGCAGCCTGGTAACTTAATGTGTAACCAGTTCATTAGCAAATAACACTGCATTCCTTCTGTCTCTCCAGGCAAGATGGGCTCACCACCACTGCACGTGCCCATGTGTTCATTTAGTGTTGCCATTGAGCTAGGGCTGGTAGCTAGTTGGTGAGGATGCTATAGGATGGCTAAGCGTGTTAGGAATGAGTTGTGCACCTGTGGTGCTACTACATGGGGTCCTGCTACATGGGGTCCATTGGTAAGTGGAGGTGAATTCAGTTGCTGTAATAAATTCTATATTGTGATATTTTTGATTATTAGAAGTAACAGTCCCAGTATTTAGAACACAGTATATATATTAAAAAAAAAAAAGACTTGCTCCTCAAAAAGAAAATTTAGAGTTTGTAGTCTCTGTTAGCTAGTGTTTTGCTGTTCTGGACGTCTTGTGGTTTTCCTGTTATTGTTGTGAACATCCTCCGAACAAAATAAAGAAACAGCAAGCTAGAATCACAATTGAGGTTTTAATGACTTGGATTTCCAACTTTATTTGTTAAATTCTTACAATTAGACATAACTGATGATAAACTCCCTGCAATAGTTATCTCTTCTCACTAAACACTTTCCTGCATTTAGCTTCTTTATTACTTGTCATAATTTACTTCGGAGGATGTCTGTGGTTGTTGTTGTTGCTGCTTTTATTTTATTTTTTTCTCCTCAGGTTCCTTTGGATGACGTTCTGTCTCCTAAGTTTATCGCCAATGACCAGGCTCCACCTCCCAGTAAGAGGGGGCGGCTGTCGGCCGCATTGAAAGGCTTGATTTCTGTACCCAGCCATCCCAATATCCTCCCCCTTGCTCCCAACTGGAAATTAGGTAAAGTGTGGGTACTCGATATGTATGGGCATGATGAAATTAACTTCTGATAATGAGCTTAGTTTCCAGCATAATCAATAAATTGTTGTGCTATTTTCAAATTTGAAACTACACCAGCAAAGTTCTTCTCCAAGTGCCTTAGTAGAAGTATATTAGTATACCAAGTATTGATATTTGTAAACAGTAAATATTTAGCATCTTTATTTTACCTGGGAAGTATACTGGACTTCTCATTGTAAAAGAAAAAAGAAGGTATTCACACTGATTAAATAACTCATTATGCATCCTCTTCACTTTACCAATGTATTATGTAAGAGCAGATACCTTTTCTCCCTAAATGTGTGTAATGTGTTGTATTTTGTTCAAACATTATAAATTGTATGTTATAATTATATTGACTGTAGGTGCCCTTTACCAGGTGAATTGGGGCAAAGGGTTCATCGTCATATATCTCAACCCTCAGAACCAGTTTACTGTCTGCCTTTATCAGGTAAAGGGTGTGTGATTAGATGTTTATGATCTCCTAAAGCAGACTTTATTGCCACCAACACAGTAATAATTACTAGTGGTGTGCTTGAGCACAAATGGCAAGCGAGCCTTAAACTATACTATTATTAAACGATTGATTTTAACAACTAACACTCAAGCTACTAAAATAAAGTCTAGTTTTTAAATGACGTATATGCAGTAAAGGGGATTCAATGCCATAGTAACCGCTCCCTGCAACTGTTTGAATTGAAAAAGAAGCAACAAAATCAAGTCTCGTTATTTAAAAATTTATTTGTGATATTCTTAATAGTAGTTGTAACGCACAATACTTTCACGCAACTGAACATACCTATGCAAGACTTACCTTCGTGGTAAGTCTAGTGGACAATGAATTTTTTCAAGTAAATACAGTTGCGTAGGGCTTATAACTGTGACAAATAGCATATTAACTTACCACCGCCACTATCTCGAATAGAAATGGAGCTCCCACAAGTTTTTGAGTTTTAACTGTACCCGCAAAACAATTCAAAGCGGTATACAATTCAATTTCTAAGGTGATACGGGTAATGATCGGGAGATTCTGTTTAGTGAAGTTTGGGACAGGGTCGAACATGGAGCGAACACAAAAATAAGGAGAGGGTCAAAGTACAAATTGACATACGTACGTCCACACACATATATAAAAAACAACAACAAATATCCCTGATTTTCAATTGTGTTACCCCTGAGAGTGTCTCGCTCGCTCTGCTCACTCGCCAACTATAAAAACACTTTCAAAAAAGAAAAGAAAAAAAGAACAACAACAGCAAAAACAACAACAACAACTGACAAACAAAGAAACAAAAAAAGCACATTTTTCAAAATATTTTAGTTTTCATGAGTATGTTAGTGAAGTAAAGATTCTTTAATTAGCAGTATTTGGTAAATAGCAGTTTTAGCCAGCACCCAGCAAGTCCTGACCTATTAGTTTTCTGGTGAATGTAGAGTTCAGTGTGGCTAGCAAAACAGAAAAATTAGCTATTATTTCAGCTGAAAATGACTTAATGATGTTTTTTTGCCCCCTATTGTGTGTGTGTGTGTATGCATTTTTGTGTCAGGTTTACGAGACTCTATTCAAGCCGCATGTGAGTCGCATCAACTTTAAAATGCGTATGAGAAAGCTTAAAATCTGGAGCAACCGCGCCTCTTCGCTGATCAGAACAAAGCTGGTTAGCGTAGGTGCCATCCCCCAAGGTTGTCCTGTGTGCTGCTTGATCAGTGTATCTGAACTGGAACAGCTCGCCAGGTCGTATGGTATTGAGCGACCGCCTGTACTGTATGAAGTATTTTTGAATCTAGAAAAGAACCAAGACCAAAACCAGAACCAAAATCTCCATCAGGGCAGAACTCAGCTCCAGCAGTATCGTCATAGTAACCAGCACCACCAGCAGCAGCAGCAGCAACAGAATCATACTCGTATGGATTACCAATCCGAGGATCCTCTCCACCAGCACTCAGTTCAAACTCTTCCCACCCAGCCGTACGGTATCGTTCCTTACCTTACTTCCTCCCACATCGGAAATTACCCGAGCAGTCCATCGGGCGTGGCCACTTCTCCTAATCTCATCACCACTTCGCTCGGGACCAAAGCCACAAACCAGAGCTATTTTCCCGCCACTTCCCCGGCAGTAGACGGCAATCATTTTGTAGATAGCAACACTCCTCCTTTGACCCTTGTAGTTTCCATCCCTCGCAAACACTCTCCTTACAAAGTAGCATCATCCAGTAGCACTTTCACCTCCAGCAGCGATCAGAGTTCCATTAGACCACACCCATCCACTGGTGGCCTTGATTATCGCGGCTCTCGTGGTAAGGTCCTTCAAACGTTGGCCAAGAAAATTTCGCAGAAGAGCAAGCGGCATGCTGCCAGTTCAATGAACTTAATGAAGATTTCGACCAATCAGAATGCAGTTGGTGTCCGTCCCAGTCAATCTGCTCCCGGCTCTATGGTGTCTCCAGCATTGGATACGTCAATGAGCACCCGGACATGTCCATCCTGTGGCACTGTCAATCCGAAACACAAGAAGAGGTGTGGCGCTTGTTACGAGTTCTTAGTGGGTGTGAACTGCCCTTCTTGTTCCGTTCTCAACTACTATCGTGCAAAGACTTGTTTCAGGTGTGGCGTGAGTATGCCGCCCTCAGGGTGGGAGGCCGTTTCCATGGCGTCGAATTCCATGGCAACGGGCTCGTCGGCCGCTGCCTACAGTGGTGGCGGTGTTCCTATTAGTCATGAAGGAGGAGGGGCTTCGAAGGGTTCGGAAGTTGCCAATTCAGCCTTGATGGGCGTGGCTCATTATGACGGCATTCCAAGCAGTCGTGAAACATCCGAGGGAGCCACCTCGCAGCCAAATTCTCCGTCCTCTCCCAAGTATTCAGCCCCGCCCATTAGAAGTGCTGTCCTGAAGAGTTTATTTCCGCAGGTATGTGTTAAGATTCCCAATAAGGTAACCTTCATTAAACAAGGGTTTATTTGATGTTGTTAGTCTTCTTAGTTTTTGTTTTACTTCCCGTTGGTTTCACATTTTATGAGTAGTAATGTTGCTGTCACAGTTACAGCAAAAAAAAAAAAAAAAAAAAAATGGGAAGAAATTAGATGTTCAGTAATAATTAATCTTAGCCTGCAAACTTGAAGTTTGTTAAAAGATGTTGAAAATAATACACACATTGGGCTTTTTTTTTTCTTTTCATTTTTTCTTTTCTTTTTTTCTTTTCTTTTTCCTTTTTCTCCCCTTTTCAGCACTATTCTTTTACAGATATTGTCAACACAACTTTCTGCGGTTTTGTTAAATATAGTGTGTCAAGTGGTTAATTGTTATTGGGTGGACTGTATTAAATCATGTTCTGACTTAAGTCTCTGATGTGGCTTGTGTATTATTAATTTATATACTTTTGTTCCTTCTCAGAAAAGTGATGGTCATCACAAGCAGGAAGGGGGCGGTGCCGGCCACAGCACTGTAAAGCCTGGTGGAGTGGGTGTGTCTGGTGGAGGGGTGGGTCCGACGAGGGAGTGTCCAGAGTGCGGTTATCTTAACACGCGCATGGCTAAGAAGTGTGTCAGGTGCAAAGGTCATCTTCAAGGCAGAGCCTGTACTAGGTAAGGAGTGAGCTGTTAATTTCCTATTTATTGGAATGCACAGGCAATTCATGCATTTCAGCAATCACTTTTTGTTCCACTAATGCTCTTAGTTGAAAGACATGAAAGGAATTATTATAGTTTATGGATTTTGCCCCCTCCTGAAAATGGTTAGCTCCACTCCTTGAAATTTTTAGTATCGTCAAGAATATATTTGCCCCCCAAATTATTTACCAATTGTCAACCTTTCCCTCCCCGAGTTGATTTGACCTCCCTAAATTTTTATTCCTGACTATGTGAGTCACAAGTTTAAAACTTTAGTCTTTGTGTGCCTGTGACAGACTTCCGTAATTTTTGGAAATAGTTGAATAATCTGCATAGGCTACATCATGAGGTGGAGGTTGGTACAGGATTTACACGACCAAGAGTCAGACGCCCAAGGAAAGTGTAAATCCCGTATCGACCGAACGGAAGGGTGCAACCAGTTTGTACCATGCCTCTAGGCTATGGGAAACACATAACTGTTTTTTGCTAGCAACAACAACAACAACAACAACAAAAAACAAAAAACAACAAAAAAAAAAACTCCGTAGAAAATTAGCTTGACATTTTGCTATCTCGATTCAATTGTGACAATTTTCTAGCACTGTTAGACAACACAAAGCTACATATCCAACTCCTTAGAATCCTATCAAATGACTGCTGACCATCAGCACCTCCTGTCATCTGGCTTCACCACGCCAGTCAATTGTAGGTTTCGTGGGACTGATCCCAATTCTAGATGCTTTCTGCTCTTTCCGATAAAAAATAGTTTCTACCTAAGTATGGTTGATATACTCAGAGTGGCTTGACCTTGCGACGAAAAATATATTCAATTTCTTGGTGGGATACGATGTATGTTCACCTCTAGTTGATCTATATGATAGAACGATTTGAACGAACCATGGTACTAATAATTTAATTCTAATAATAGCAAATTTTTCTCGTTCTAACTGCCAATGTGTTAATTACAACTAGCTATTATTGTAATTGTTTCAGCCGAGAATGACTGAATAATTTAATTCTATACATGAGACAACTTGAACACATTAATTACATTTTATTTTTACTTTCTCGTTTTCATGTAGTTGTGGTAGACCCAACTTGAATCATGTCACAGAGTGCTATAAGTGCGGGGCCAGCCTGCCACCTGCTTCCTCCAAGTATGTCTATGTGGGCTCGCACAGTGGAAGAGGTAAGGCATGTACCGACTTAAAAAATGTGGTATTTGCTGTTGATGTTGTTATTGTTGTTTTGATAGTTAGAATATCCGTCCAGTCTCTGTGGTTTGATGGTTTTTCTATTCAGTGATCTAAAACTATGTTATTTATTAGAAGGTTGCTTAACTTATCATATAGCATACGTATTATTTCAATGATGTTTCAATCTGAGGACTTTTTTCGATTTTACTGACAGAATGCAGACAGTTTTACATTGGATGATGGGATGATGCAAAGAGAAATGCAGCCTATATTATATTTATTATATTTATTTAGCATACAAGACAGTGGCTACCACAGAGACAATTGAGACTAAGTGTAAGTTATCTACTCATGTATTATCATACGGCTATTTATTACTTCTTGCCTGTACATAGTGTTACTCAGTAAAGCCCCGGTTACCTGCATTCGTTGCAGCAAGATTAAAAGTTCTGGCTTCTTCAAGTGCGGCCGTTGTGGAGATGCGTTCAAAGCACAGCCGGTTGTTGCGCCTATGTGGGAAAAGGGCAATGGCAGTGCGGGCCATGCTCCACCCACTAAGCGACGAAGGGACTCTGATAATGCATCTAGTTCTGAGAAAGACAAGATAGGTATTGTTAGCTTAAACAATTTAAAATATGTAATTTTTGCGGGTTCTTAAAAAGGGTTTTTCATGGGTTCCTAAAATGGGTTCCTAAAATGGGTTCCATGAGATGAAAGGAACCCTAATTGTCTTTAATCCCACATTTCTCTTCTCCTCTTTCTCAAAGTGGTTTAGTAGACATAAACATGTATACAGAATATCAAGTGAAAGTGAGCAATAAGTATGTTTGTACAGCATGTGAGCTGTTGTGTAAGTGTGAGTAATAATCAGTGGAATAGCCTGCTGGCTTTGTGAGGCAACCAGACAAGTCTTCCCAGACAGAAAATACCATATAAGATCTTAAACTATTTTTTGCTTATGTGTACTTTATGGTGTGTATTTGTGTGTGCTTGCATTTATGCATGTGTTTGTGTGTTGTGTGGGCAGATACATCTTTGCTGAGTAGTTTTGCATCCCACATTCTTGCTCTGGGATTCCAGGAACATCTTACTCCATTATTCAGAACCACTGAAGATATCAGTCGCCAGCAACTTACAGCTGCACAGGAAGAGCTAGATGGTAAGGCATAATACCTGAACGTAATTCCTAATTTCACACTTAACACATCTATCAAGTTGTGCTAAGAGTCTTTTGGTTCATCCATCTGTAAAGTGCAGCATCTAAACCTGTGTGGCGGTTCTGATCTTTAACTTTGATACTGGCAAGACTGTTGACTACTTACGTGAATGAGTCTTATATATTGTGTGTGTGACTCTACTAATGGATAGTTTGGAATGTTGTGTTGTATGTTATGGCTATGCTGGAATGACGAGTGGCTGAGTGAATTGTGTGTTCGTCAGCTTGTCATCTCCGAGTCCGCCACAGAGCTCCCCTCCAGAACTGCCGACCGACCAACGAGTCGAGCACGAGCACCGACCGTGGGAGTCTGCCGGACCGCGGAAAACTGCTGGGCCGCGGGAGACCGCCGGGCCGAGTGAGACCGCCGGGTCGAGTGAGACTGCCTGAGTCGAGTGAGACTGCCCAGTCGAGTGAGACTGGCTGAGTCGCGTGAGACTGGCTGAGTCGCGTGAGACTGGCTGAGTCGCGTGAGACTGGCTGAGTCGCGTGAGACTGGCTGAGTCGCGTGAGACTGGCTGAGTCGAGTGAGACTGGCTGAGTCGAGTGAGACTGGCTGAGTCGAGTGAGACTGGCTGAGTCGAGTGAGACTGGCTGAGTCGAGTGAGACTGGCTGAGTCGAGTGAGACTGGCTGAGTCGAGTGAGACTGGCTGAGTCGAGTGAGACAGGCTGAGTCGAGTGAGACTGTTGAGTCGAGTGAGACTGCCGAGTCGAGTGAGACTGGCTGAGTCGAGTGAGACTGCCGAGTCGAGTGAGACTGGCTGAGTCGAGTGAGACTGCCGAGTCGAGTGAGACTGGCTGAGTCGCGTGAGACTGGCTGAGTCGAGTGAGACTGCCGAGTCGAGTGAGACTGGCTGAGTCGAGTGAGACTGTCGAGTCGAGTGAGACTGGCTGAGTCGAGTGACTGAGTCGAGTGAGACTGCCGAGTCGCGTGAGACTTGCTCAAACCGTACTTCTGGTTGTGTATTCCAGACGGTGTGAAATCCAAGACTAACAACGCTGTCTTCGGCCATGGTCCCAGAAAAGGTCCAGGATAAGTGTCCAGAGGGTCCAGGATAAGTGTCCAGTGGGTCCAGGATAAGTGTCCAGTGGGTCCAGGATAAGTGTCCAGTGGGTCCAGGATAAGTGTCCAGTGGGTCCAGGATAAGTGTCCAGTGGGTCCAGGATAAGTGTCCAGTGGGTCCAGGATAAGTGTCCAGTGGGTCCAGGATAAGTGTCCAGTGGGTCCAGGATAAGTGTCCAGTGGGCCCAGGATCTCACGTCGAGGTCACCAATGTGGCGGTTCTAATCTTTAACTTTGATACTGGCAAGACTGTTGACTACTTACGTGAATGAGTCTTATATATTGTGTGTGTGACTCTACTAATGGATAGTTTGGAATGTTGTGTTGTATGTTATGGCTATGCTGGAATGACGAGTGGCTGAATGAATTGTGTGTTCGTCAGCTTGTCATCTCCGAGTCCGCCACACCTGTATAGCCCCACTTTCTAACAGTGCTGACCCCCCCCCCCCCCCCCCCTGGAACCAAAATTCCTGTATCAAAACCTGCCAATTTTGGCTTGGTCAGTTATATATTCCTAATCTTTTCCTTGTTTTTCCAATAGCTGCCGATGCAGTATATCAGACCACTCTATCCAAGAAACTCGAGTGTGAACAGAAGTTCCTCGACCAGCAGGCAAGTGTGGATGCCACTGTAGTACAAATAGAGGCTTACACAAAGGCCTTGGAAGATATTGCAAAAGAGGAAGACGAGTGCAAGAGGCTGATAGAAGAACTACCTACACAAATCACTGCAGTTCAGGCTAAACTAGATGCTTATAATCAGCTCATGGCTGCTAACTGAAATCCGGTTACCCAAACTAGGCATTTTTTTTAGTTAATTTTTTTTCCTGGCCGTCAATTACTAATCATGTGATCGTATTGAAATTATTTCCTCACATTCATTCCCTTCCTCTCATTTCTCCCGTTTTCAACTCTTCCAGCAACATCGTTGACACTCTTCATTGCATGTATCAAGAGTTGCATTCATAAATAATAATCTTATTATTTCTTACAAGATAGTTTTGATGCCATTGACCACACACAGGCATGCATATAAGGTAGATGTGGGTAGTTAAGCGCTTCCTCTTTATTAAGTGCTGGTTTTTGTGGTACTTACTTTTTCCTCTCGGCTTGTAGCACTTTATGTACATACATGAGATGACTTGTAGTCAATTTCTATGATTGTTGTAGACCCACTGCTGAGGTAACTATGTCATTAGCTGATACAATAGATTTTTTTTTAGCATTTTTGAACACTGAAGAATTATGAACATTTTAGGTGGGCTGAAGCATTTTCAGGTGAACTTTTAGATATTACACACAAAAGATAGATAATTTTATGGCAGATTAAAATCATGACACATATATGACTCATGCATGCTGCATGCTTTATCGGAGCTGTTGACGTGAATAAGGTAGGAAGTGTTAAGTGTTGTTTTAAGTGTTAAGTGTTGTTTTAGTTCACTAAACACAAGATCCCCAGATATCTGAGGTGGATGAATTCATATACTGCAACTTACACAAGATAATGATATCTGAACTTATAGAAATAGATCTTTTGGCTGTGGTATATGGATTAATAGCACCTGTGCAGCTAACAGCTTCTGTTCTTCCCTTGTGAAATCCAAGAAGTGGTTCCGGCAGAGCCCGACTCGTGTAAATTGTGATTCCAGCGTAGAAGTTTGGTAAAGGGTCTGGCTACACCAGACTGGTAAAGGGTGGGCGGTGCCAGACTAGATCAGCTACTGGAGGCTTCGGAACTGTGGGTATTAACACGGCTATCTATCCAGCTGACTAGGATAGGAGTGGTGTGGTGCAAGAATCTGAATCAGTTTTCAACTGCTGGGGTCTCTGAAGCTATACCCATTTGTATAGTGAGATAAAGTAATAACTGTATTATGTGTATACAGTGTTTCACATTTTGAAGGTTTATATCCAATTTACTCCTCACCAGCGTACCAGTAATTTCACTCATTACAGAGCATATGTAATAAGTTAAAAATATTGGTTATTTATGCAATCAATTCTGGATATTATATTACAAAAAAAATGGCGGCTACGAATGTCTCTCTCTGTTCAGTTTGTCTCCAAAGAGTAACTTTGACCAGTGCAGGTGTAGTAAGGGCTCACGGCCCTATTGGAAGAGGTGCCAAGGGGCTGGAATATCCCCGAGAACTAACAGCGAAGGTGGTTCTGTCTAGCGGCAGCAATGAAGCCAGACCACGCCGCCAGCCAGATTCACTACCGCAATCATCCCCCATCTGGGATGAGACAGTGACAGCCCGGTTACTGTCAACATCTAGGATCATGAAAAGAACCCCCAGTGCAGCCAGGGAACAGTGTCGTTTAAAGCTGGAGTCCATTTTGAAAGATATAGTGAGAATAATGAAGTGAGTTCTTGGTACAGGCTTTTTTGCTATGCCACCTGTTGTTTGAGACTGACCAACAAAACGTCTTCAAGTCACGTTCCTATGTCAGTGGCGACATTCGGACGAGACTTGAGATTCACATTCTCCCGGCGGGTGCCCTCCAGATTCTCACACTCAGGACGTGAAGGAGCATAGAGATTACCACTGGTAGGTAAAGGGTCGTCAAAGTGAAATAGTATTTTATCACTTTTTAATAATTAAAAAAAAAAATTAATTAATTTATTTATTTTTATTCTCTTGGGTTTCAAACTGCATAACTGAATGTTACGTTGTGTATGTAACTTCAGCTGAGGCGGTGCTTTATCATGCATCATATTTTATGTGTTTGCGTTTGTGGGCAACATCAAATTACTCTCTCTTAGTGATGCTGTTAAGCTAACCGTGGTAGGAAATATAGAAGTACCTGGAGCTATCATACACCTGCTCAAGAAGACTAGTTTGGTAAGGGGTCTCCAAGTATAAATCACAAAGATTTGTTCTGCCTTTATTGTTGTCAATATGTATTTTGTGCTTTGTTGTCATCTGAGTATTAAAAATGAGCTTTTTTAGTAAAAACGATATATACGTAGGGAAAAATCCGAGGGAGGAGAGAAGTGTGTGAAGTGAAAAGTTTCTATAGTTACTGACGTGAAAACTGTTTGTTGTTTGACGTGACGACGTGGCTGCTGGCAATGGGTATCCGTTACCCGACTAATAATACTAGGAATGAGCCACTCAGGACTTAATTGAGCAGCCATTGAACAATGGTAACGTAATGTGTAACCAGTTTGTTAGGAATGTGTTGTGCACCTGTGGTGCTACTACATGGGGTCCTACTACATGGGGTCCATTGGTAAGTGGAGGTGAATCTTCAGTTGCTGTTATAAATTCTATATAATGATATTTTTGATTATTAGACGTGACAGTCCCAGTATTTAGAACACAGTAATATAAAAAAAAATTGACTTACTCCTCAAAAAGAAAATTTAGAGTTTGTAGTCTCAGTTAGCTAGTGTTTTGCTGTTCTGGACGTCTTGTGGTTTTCCTGTTATTGTTGTGAACATCCTCCGAACAAAATAAAGAAACAATAGCAAGCTAGAATCATAATTGAGGTTTTAATGACTTGGATTTCCAACTTTATTTGTTAAATTCTTCCAAATTGACATGACTGTTATGCTAAATTCCCTGCATTAGTCATCTCTTCTCACTAAACACTTTCCTGCATTTTTGGAAATAATTGAGTAATCTGTATAGGCTACATCATGAGGTGGAGATTGTTATAGGATTTACACGACCCAGAGCTGGACGCCCAAGGAAAGTGTAAATCCCGTACCGACCAAACGGAGGGGTGCAACCAGCTTGTACCATGAAACACATAACTGTTTTTGCTAGCAACAACAACAACAACAACAACAACAACAACAACAACCAAACTCTGTAGAAAATCAGCTTTACATTCTGCTATCTTGATTCAATTGTGACAATTTTCTAGCACTGTTAGACAACACAAAGCTGCGTATCCAACTCCTTAGAATCCTATCAAATGACTGCTGACCATCAGCACCTTCTGTCATCTGGCTTCACCACGCCAGTCAATTGTAGGTTTCGTGGGACTGATCCTAATTCTAGATGTTTTCTGCTCTTTCCGATAAAAAAATAGTTTCTACCTAAGTATGGTTGATATACTCAGAGTGGCTTCACCTTGGGACAAAAAATATATATTCAATTTCTAGGTGGTATACGATGTATGTTCACCTCTAAGTTGATCTATATGATAGAACGGTTTGAACTAACCATGGTACTAATAATTTAATTCTAATAATAGCAAATGTTTCTCGTTCTAACTGCCAATGTGTTAATTAAAACTAGCTATTATTGTAATTGTTTCAGCCGAGAATGACTGAATAATTTAATTCTATACATGAGACAACTTGAACACATTAATTACATTTTATTTTTACTTTCTCGTTTTCATGTAGTTGTGGTAGACCCAACTTGAATCATGTCACAGAGTGCTATAAGTGCGGGGCCAGCCTGCCACCTGCTTCCTCCAAGTATGTCTATGTGGGCTCGCACAGTGGAAGAGGTAAGGCATGTACAGACTTAAAAAATGTGGTATTTGCTGTTGATGTTGTTATTGTTGTTATGATAGTTGGAATATCCGTCCAGTCTCTGTTGTTTGATGGTTTTTCTATTCAGTGATCTAAAACTATGTTATTCATTAGAAGGTTACTTAGCTTGTCATATAGCATACGTATTATTTCAATGATGTTTCAATCTGAGGACCTTTTTCGATTTTACTGACAGAATGCAGACAGTTTTACATTGGATGATGGGATGATGCAAAGAGAAATGCAGCCTATATTATATTTATTATATTTATTTAGCATACAAGACAGTGGCTACCACAGAGACAATTGAGACTAAGTGTAAGTTATCTACTCATGTATTATGATACGGCTATTTATTACTTCTTGCCTGTACATAGTGTTACTCAGTAAAGCCCCGGTTACCTGCATTCGTTGCAGCAAGATTAAAAGTTCTGGCTTCTTCAAGTGCGGCCGTTGTGGAGATGCGTTCAAAGCACAGCCGGTTGTTGCGCCTACGTGGGAAAAGGGCAATGGCAGTGCGGGCCATGCTCCACCCACTAAGAGACGAAGGGACTCTGATAATGCATCTAGTTCTGAGAAAGACAAGATAGGTATTGTTAGCTTAAACAATTTAAAATATGTAATTTTTGCGGGTTCTTAAAAAGGGTTTTTCATGGGTTCCTAAAATGGGTTCCATGAGATGAAACGAAGCCTAATTTTCTTTAATCCCACATTTCTCTTCTCCTCTTTCTCAAAGTGGTTTAGTAGACATAAACATGTATACAGAATATCAAGTGAAAGTGAGCAATGAGTATGTTTGTACAGCATGTGAGCTGTTGTGTAAGTGTGAGTAATAATCAGTGGAATAGCCTGCTGGCTTTGTGAGGCAACCAGACAAGTCTTCCCAGACAGAAAATGCCATATAAGATCTTAAACTATTTTTTGCTTATGTGTACTTTATGGTGTGTATTTGTGTGTGCTTGCATTTATGCATGTGTTTGTGTGTTGTGTGGGCAGATACATCTTTGCTGAGTAGTTTTGCATCCCACATTCTTGCTCTGGGATTCCAGGAACATCTTACTCCATTATTCAGAACCACTGAAGATATCAGTCGCCAGCAACTTACAGCTGCACAGGAGGAGCTAGATGGTAAGGCATGACACCTGAACGTAATTCCTAATTTCACACTTAACACATCTATCAAGTGTCTTTTGGTTCATCCATCTGTAAAGTGCAGCATTTAAAGCTGTATAGCCCCACTTTCTAACTGTGCTTGCCCCCCCCCCCCCCCCCCCCCCCCCCCCCCCCCCAGAACTAAATTCCTGTATCAAAACCTGCCAATTTTGGCTTGGTCAGTTATATATTCCTAATCTTTTCCTTGTTTTTCCAATAGCTGCCGATGCAGTATATCAGACCACTCTATCCAAGAAACTCAAGTGTGAACAGAAGTTCCTCGACCAGCAGGCAAGTGTGGATGCCACTGTAGTACAAATAGAGGCTTACACAAAGGCCTTGGAAGATATTGCAACAGAGGAAGACGAGTGCAAGAGGCTGATAGAAGAACTACCTACACAGATCACTGCAGTTCAGGCTAAACTAGATGCTTATAATCAGCTCATGGCTGCTAACTGAGATCCGGTTACCCAAACTAGGCATTTTTTTAGTTAATTTTTTTCCTGGCCGTCAATTACTAATCATGTGATCGTATTGAAATTATTTCCTCACATTCATTCCCTTCCTCTCATTTCTCCCGTTTTCAACTCTTCCAGCAACATCGTTGACACTCTTCATTGCATGTATCAAGAGTTGCATTCATAAATAATAATCTTATTATTTCTTACAAGATAGTTTTGATGCCATTGACCACACACAGGCATGCATATAAGGTAGATGTGGGTAGTTAAGCGCTTCCTCTTTATTAAGTGCTGGCTTTTGTGGTACTTGTTTTTCCTCTCGGCTTGTAGCACTTTATGTACATACAAGAGATGACTTGTAGTCAATTTCTATGATTGTTGTAGACCCACTGCTGAGGTAACTATGTCATTAGCTGATAAAATAGAATTTTTTTTAGCACTGAAAAATTATGAGCATTTTAGGTGTGCTGAAGCATTTTCAGGTGAACTTTTAGATATTACACACAAAAGATAGATAATTTTATGGCAGATTAAAATCATGACACATATATGACTTGTGCATACTGCATGCTTTATCTGAGCTGTTGACGTGAATAAGGTAGGAAGTGTTAAGTGTTGTTTTAGTTCACTAAACACAAGATCCCCAGATATCTGAGGTGGATGAATTCATATACTGCAACTTACACAAGATAATGATATCTGAACTTTATAGAAATAGATCTTTTGGCTGTGGTATATGGATTAATAGCACCTGTGCAGCTAACAGCTTCTGTTCTTCCCTTGTGAAATCCAAGAAGTGGTTCCGGCAGAGCCCGACTCGTGTAAATTGTGATTCCAGCGTAGAAGTTTGGTAAAGGGTCTGGCTACACCAGACTGGTAAAGGGTGGGCGGTGCCAGACTAGATCAGCTACTGGAGGCTTCGGAACTGTGGGTATTAACACGGCTATCTATCCAGCTGACTAGGATAGGAGTGGTGTGGTGCAAGAATCTGAATCAGTTTTCAACTGCTGGGGTCTCTGAAGCTATACCCATTTGTATAGTGAGATAAAGTAATAACTGTATTATGTGTATACAGTGTTTCACATTTTGAAGGTTTATATCCAATTTACTCCTCACCAGTGTACCAGTAATTTCACTCATTACAGAGCATATGAAATAAGTTAAAAATTTTGGTTATTTATGCAATCAATTCTGGATATTATATTACAAAAAAAATGGCAGCTACGAATGTCTCTCTCTGTTCAGTTTGTCTCCAAAGAGTAACTTTGACCAGTGCAGGTGTAGTAAGGGCTCACAGCCCTATTGGAAGAGGTGCCAAGGGGCTGGAATATCCCCGAGAACTAACAGCGAAGGTGGTTCTGTCTAGCGGAAGCAATGAAGCCAGACCATGCGGCCAGCCAGATTCACTACCGCAATCATCCCCCATCTGGGATGAGACAGTGACAGCCCGGTTACTGTCAACATCTAGGATCATGAAAAGAACCCCCCCAGTGCAGCCAGGGAACAGTGTCGTTTAAAGCTGGAGTCCATTTTGAAAGATATAGCGACAGTGTCTCCAACCTGAGCATAGCTATTTCAGTATTTCAGATCAAACATTTCAGTAATTTCATGGTGTATTTCAGTAATTTGAGCTATACCCAAGCCATATGCTCAAACCATTGTTAACGTTCAACAACATTATTTGTAATTATAAAAAAAAAATCAATGATCTTTGTAACTACGGTTCATTGCATGGGTACATGATTTTGCAGTATCAAGGAAAGATGAATCATAATCTGATTGTTCACAACATTGAAATTATGAGTTTAAATGAACGCTGATCAAAGAAGAAATTGTTTCAGGGAGTAATCTTGACCTGAAATCAGTTTTTATTCTTCGTACTAAACTGAAAACTCTTTCACAGTCAGCATTGCTAGCTGGAATAGAGAGCAATTGGAGAGCCAGGGTTGAGAGGTTTTGGTATTTAGAGTCACCCATTGGAGTCTTACTAGACTTCACCTTCAGCCAAAAACTGACAGCATCCTCACTGTTGATCTCAGCAATTTCCTCATCAATTGCAAATTCCCTAAACTCCAATTTGACAGCATTTTTATCAAAATGAATGGGAATTGTATTGTAAATTTGATCAAGGCCAGGCTTATATTCTGACACTGTGTTGGATCAAGTAGTTTTAATGTTTTCAGGAGAGTGGATTTAAAATCAAATTTGGAGATCAACTTTTTAGTAAAGGCTACATAAAATGATCTCACATGCCCATAAAAATTAGTTGATGGAATTCCCTCATTATCAGCAAGATCAAGAAAAAATGCTGTTGTTTCATCACCAATAAAGAGTTCTTCATCCGAAACTTGATTACTAGGGTTGGAGTATTCTATATCAATTAAATTAGAGGAATTTAGTCTTATAACAGAAGATTTAACAAAGAAAGATAGCACAGTTTTAAGCAAGCGTTCACTTTCTGTATGAAGTTTATGAATTGTTGCTGCTTTACTTGTCTGGAAATATATATTAAATTTATCAAAAATAACCAGGGTATTGGCTAGGAACAACATCCAAGGCTTAAAGAAGGAACCTCTAAGATGATCATAAATCGATTTTACCTTGCCAGTCTTTTCTACATCTGGATGGCTGGTGAAATAAGAAAGTAAGGGCTCCCACATTTGTAAGGTGCGCTTAATGCTACGTGTTAGTGACAGCCATTCACAGTGCTTTAAGATACTTTTAAATTCAACATCACAAAAATCTGCATATTCTTTTAATGTTGTAATCCTTTTTACACTATGGTGGAAATGATAGTAAATATCCACTAAAACTTCATCTACTTTAAATGGGAGAACTTTAACAGCAGAGTTAACGCACAGGTTAACTAAGTGGCATATACAATGCACATCAATAATTTTAGGTTGCTCATTCCGAATCTTAGCAATAACTCCATTCCTAATTCCCTTCATTACATTACAAGTGTCAGAAGCAAAGGCAATTAAATGATCAAATTTTAAACCGTATTTATCTAATACTTCTTTGATAGCCTCAAAAATATCATTGGCTCCCATAGCAGTAATACCCACTGTTTCGAGATGTCGACTAACAACAGATCCACGGTCACATTCATAAAACCGGACTAAAATAGTCAGAAGCCAGAGTCTCCTTTTTCATTAGACTCATCACAAAGTAGACTAAAAGGGGAATCACGCACACTTTCAACCACAGGTTTCTTGTGGTAAGGATCAAGAGCTTGACATATAATTGCTTTTGTCTTAGTGTGACTACAGGAAAAATTTAAAGCTATGGTTGAATCTGGAAACATCTTGCCAAACAACGTAGACAGATGATCAGCACACTGAAATGAGAGGTTGTGCATAGCTATGAAGTTGGACATCACGACTTCTGCAGTGGTAACCTTTCGAGTAAGTGAAAGTTGTGAGCTGGAAGATTGTCCAAGCATATCCTTTAAAGTGGTTCTACTGTCCTTAAGCCTCTGCTGATGTGCAGGCCCTTTGACATGGCGGGAGACATCATTCAAACCTCCATGTAGTAAACTAAAATGGCTCGTGCATAGCTTGCAATAGGCATATCTCTCACCTTTTGAACTTGCAACAATTCCATCTGGGAGCTTCCAGCTAGGCCTAAATCTTCCCCCACTGAGACACTTCTCTTTTTGCAACAGGAACAACATCCTTAGCCTCTACCACAGTGACAGCCTCTCCTTCAGAGTCAGACATACCGCTCAACTCTTGCTTAGTCTAGAGCGTGAGATCCTTTACCTAACCAGCTAGTGCATGCAACGATTAAACCGTAATTAGAGCGCCATCTCCGTAGTCCGTAACTTGAGGAGCATTTCAGTAAGAATTACGGATGGATCCGTAAGGTTGGAGACACTGTAGTGAGAATAATGAAGTGAGTTCTTGGTACAGGCTTTTTTGCTATGCCACCTGTTGTTTGAGACTGCCCAACAAAATCACGTTCCTATGTCAGTGGCGACATTCGGACGAGACTTGAGATTCACATTCTCCCGGCGGGTGCCCTCCAGATTCTCACACTCAGGACGTGAAGGAGCATAGAGATTACCACTGGTAGGTAAAGGGTCGTCAAAGTGAAATAGTATTTTATCACTTTTTTTAATTAAAAAAAAAATTAATTAATTAATTAATTTTTATTCTCTTGGGTTTCAAACTGCATAACTGAATGTTACGTTGTGTATGTAACTTCAGCTGAGGCGGTGCTTTATCATGCATCATATTTTATGTGTTTGCGTTTGTGGGCAACATCAAATTACTCTCTTAGTGATGCTGTTAAGCTAGCCTTGGTAGGAAATATAGAAGTACCTGGAGCTATCATACACCTGCTCAAGAAGACTAGTTTGGTAAGGGGTCTCCAAGTATAAATCACAAAGATTTGTTCTGCCTTTATTGTTGTCAATATGTATTTTGTGCTTTGTTATTATCTGAGTATTAAAAATGAGCTCCTTTAGTAAAAACGATATATACGTAGGGAAAAATCCGAGGGAGGAGAGAAGTGTGTGAAGTGAAAAGTTTCTATAGTTACTGACGTGAAAACTGTTTGTTGTTTGACGTGACGACGTGGCTGCTGGCAATGGGTATCCGTTACCCGACTAATAATACTAGGAATGAGCCACTCAGGACCTAATTGAGCAGCCATTGAACAATGGTAACGTAATGTGTAACCAGTTTGTTAGGAATGTGTTGTGCACCTGTGGTGCTACTACATGGGGTCCTACTACATGGGGTCCATTGGTAAGTGGAGGTGAATCTTCAGTTGCTGTTATAAATTCTATATAATGATATTTTTGATTATTAGATGTGACAGTCCCAGTATTTAGAACACAGTAATAAAAAAAAAAAATTGACTTACTCCTCAAAAAGAAAATTTAGAGTTTGTAGTCTCAGTTAGCTAGTGTTTTGCTGTTCTGGACGTCTTGTGGTTTTCCTGTTATTGTTGTGAACATCCTCCGAACAAAATAAAGAAACAATAGCAAGCTAGAATCATAATTGAGGTTTTAATGACTTGGATTTCCAACTTTATTTGTTAAATTCTTCCAAATTGACATAACTGTGATGCTAAATTCCCTGCATTAGTTATCTCTTCTCACTAAACACTTTCCTGCATTTTTGGAAATAATTGAGTAATCTGTATAGGCTACATCATGAGGTGGAGATTGTTATAGGATTTACACGACCCAGAGCTGGACGCCCAAGGAAAGTGTAAATCCCGTACCGACCAAACGGAGGGGTGCAACCAGCTTGTACCATGAAACACATAACTGTTTTTGCTAGCAACAACAACAACAACAACAACAACAACAACAACAACCAAACTCTGTAGAAAATCAGCTTTACATTCTGCTATCTTGATTCAATTGTGACAATTTTCTAGCACTGTTAGACAACACAAAGCTACGTATCCAACTCCTTAGAATCCTATCAAATGACTGCTGACCATCAGCACCTCCTGTCATCTGGCTTCACCACGCCAGTCAATTGTAGGTTTCGTGGGACTGATCCTAATTCTAGATGTTTTCTGCTCTTTCCGATAAAAAAATAGTTTCTACCTAAGTATGGTTGATATACTCAGAGTGGCTTGACCTTGGGACAAAAAATATATATTCAGTTTCTAGGTGGTATACGATGTATGTTCACCTCTAAGTTGATCTATATGATAGAACGGTTTGAACTAACCATGGTACTAATAATTTAATTCTAATAATAGCAAATTTTTCTCGTTCTAACTGCCAATGTGTTAATTAAAACTAGCTATTATTGTAATTGTTTCAGCCGAGAATGACTGAATAATTTAATTCTATACATGAGACAACTTGAACACATTAATTACATTTTATTTTTACTTTCTCGTTTTCATGTAGTTGTGGTAGACCCAACTTGAATCATGTCACAGAGTGCTATAAGTGCGGGGCCAGCCTGCCACCTGCTTCCTCCAAGTATGTCTATGTGGGCTCGCACAGTGGAAGAGGTAAGGCATGTACAGACTTAAAAAATGTGGTATTTGCTGTTGATGTTGTTATTGTTGTTTTGATAGTTGGAATATCCATCCAGTCTCTGTTGTTTGATGGTTTTTCTATTCAGTGATCTAAAACTATGTTATTCATTAGGAGGTTACTTTGCTTGTCATATAGCATACGTATTATTTCAATGATGTTTCAATCTGAGGACCTTTTTCGATTTTACTGACAGAATGCAGACAGTTTTACATTGGATGATGGGATGATGCAAAGAGAAATGCAGCCTATATTATATTTATTATATTTATTTAGCATACAAGACAGTGGCTACCACAGAGACAATTGAGACTAAGTGTAAGTTATCTACTCATGTATTATGATACGGCTATTTATTACTTCTTGCCTGTACATAGTGTTACTCAGTAAAGCCCCGGTTACCTGCATTCGTTGCAGCAAGATTAAAAGTTCTGGCTTCTTCAAGTGCGGCCGTTGTGGAGATGCGTTCAAAGCACAGCCGGTTGTTGCGCCTACGTGGGAAAAGGGAAGTGGCAGTGCAGGCCATGCTCCACCCACTAAGAGACGAAGGGATTCTGATAATGCAACTAGTTCTGAGAAAGACAAGATAGGTATTGTTAGCTTAAACAATTTAAAATATGTAATTTTTGCGGGTTCTTAAAAATGGTTTTTCATGGGTTTCTAAAATGGGTTCCATGAGATGAAAGGAACCCTAATTTTCTTTAATCCCACATTTCTCTTCTCCTCTTTCTCAAAGTAGTTTAGTAGACATAAACATGTATACAGAATATCAAGTGAAAGTGAGCAATGAGTATGTTTGTACAGCATGTGAGCTGTTGTGTAAGTGTGAGTAATAATCAGTGGAATAGCCTGCTGGCTTTGTGAGGCAACCAGACAAGTCTTCCCAGACAGAAAATGCCATATAAGATCTTAAACTATTTTTTGCTTATGTGTACTTTATGGTGTGTATTTGTGTGTGCTTGCATTTGTGCGTGTGTTTGTGTGTTGTGTGGGCAGATGCATCTTTGCTGAGTAGTTTTGCATCCCACATTCTTGCTCTGGGATTCCAGGAACATCTTACTCCATTATTCAGAACCACTGAAGATATCAGTCGCCAGCAACTTACAGCTGCACAGGAAGAGCTAGATGGTAAGGCATGACACCTGAACGTAATTCCTAATTTCACACTTAACACACCTATCAAGTTGTGTTGAGAGTCTTTTGGTTCATCCATCTGTGAAGTGCAGCATTTAAAGCTGTATAGCCCCACTTTCTAACTGTGCTTGCCCCCCCCCCCCCCCCCCCCCCCCCCTCCAGAACTAAATTCCTGTATCAAAACCTGCCAATTTTGGCTTGGTCAGTTATATATTCCTAATCTTTTCCTTGTTTTTCCAATAGCTGCCGATGCAGTATATCAGACCACTCTATCCAAGAAACTCGAGTGTGAACAGAAGTTCCTCGACCAGCAGGCAAGTGTGGATGCCACTGTAGTACAAATAGAGGCTTACACAAAGGCCTTGGAAGATATTGCAACAGAGGAAGACGAGTGCAAAAGGCTGATAGAAGAACTACCTACACAGATCACTGCAGTTCAGGCTAAACTAGATGCTTATAATCAGCTCATGGCTGCTAACTGAGATCCGGTTACCCAAACTAGGAATTTTTTTAGTTAATTTTTTTCCTGGCCGTCAATTACTAATCATGTGATCGTATTGAAATTATTTCCTCACATTCATTCCCTTCCTCTCATTTCTCCTGTTTTCAACTATTCCAGCAACATCGTTGACACTCTTCATTGCATGTATCAAGAGTTGCATTCATAAATGGTAATCTTATTATTTCTTACAAGATAGTTTTGATGCTATTGACCACACACAGGCATGCATATAAGTTAGATGTGGGTTGTTAAGCGCTTCCTCTTTATTAAGTGCTGGTTTTTGTGGTAATTGTTTTTCCTCTCGGCTTGTAGCACTTTATGTACATACAAGAGATGACTTGTAGTCTATTTCTATGATTGTTGTAGTCCCACTGCGGAGGTAACTATGTCATTAGCTTTGGAACACTGAAGATTCTAGGTGTGCTGAAGCATTTTCAGGTGAATTTTTAGATACAAAAGATAGATAATTTTATGGCAGATTAAAATCATGACACGTATACTGCATGTTTTATCGGAGCCGTTGACGTGAATAATGTAGGAAGTGTTAAGTGTTGTTTTAGTTCACTAATCACAAGATCCCCAGATATATGAGGTGGATGAATTCATATACTGCAACTTGCACAATAATATAATGATATCTGAATTTTATAGAAACAGATCTTTTGGCTGTGGTATGATTAATAGCGCCTGTGAGGCCAACAGCTTCTGTTCTTCCCTTATGAAATCGAAGAAGTGGGTTATTCCGGCAGAGCCCGACTTGTGTAAAGTGTGATCCCAGTGTAGAAGTTTGGTAAAGGGTCTGGCTACACCTGACTGGTGAAGAGTGGGTGGTGCTAGACTAGATCAGCTGCTG